>OLGD01000774.1_pt1 | contig 57957 bp, 61 predicted proteins | sample 1605311 | NCBI WGS metagenome assembly OLGD01 (sample SAMEA3888917, study PRJEB22519) | human gut metagenome | biome: human gut; feature: human-associated habitat; material: faeces | place: Denmark | collected 2010
TCAAATTACCGAGGGAAATCAATGAGAGGCGTAAAGAATGGAAAATAGCAATGCCATTATAGATAAAAATACCATGACGATAGAGAATACAAAATTTTGTGGTGCCAAAATTCCTAGTGATGCTGTGATCTGTGCGTCCTGTGGCAGACAGGTGGAGGCGTTTAATGGCACGATACAGCAATTTGTCTTTGCCGATAATATGTTCCTGCCCAACCACTTCCTCCAGCGTCGTCGGCCGCATTCTCGATGCCAGCGGAGACTCATTTTCCAGCGTGGTTTCTTTCATATAATCAAATAAGTCCATCTTACGTCCTTTCTAATTCCTTTTATTGCATCCGGCTGCACTTTCTTTTATCATACCAAACTTTTGTTCCTCTGTCATCTATTCCAGAACCATTTCTTCCACATTAACAAACACAAAACCCTGTTTCTGCAGATGATCCACAAGGGCAAATGCCGCATCCACGGAACTTTGATACCCGTCATGCATCAGGATCACATCTCCTTCTTCCACCTGTCCGGACAGACAGCTCAGTACCTGTTCCTTATTCTGCAGTTTCCAGTCCAGAGAATCCACATTCCAGAATACCGGGATCATATCCACCACCTTTTCCAGTTCCAGACTCCATGCCCCATACGGTGGGCGGATATACACGGGAGCTTCTCCTGTCCACTCCCGGATCAGCCGGTTTGTCTTTTCAATCTCTCCCGTCGCCTCTTTTATGCTCAGTTTGTTTAACTGCACATGATGATACGAATGATTGCCAATCAGATGTCCGTCTTTTACCAGCTCTTCTACCATTTTACGACGTCCTTCCATGTTCTCCCCCAGAAGAAAAAAGGTTGCCTGCACTCTCCGTTCCTTTAATCCTCTGGATAATTCCACCGTGTACTCGCTTGGTCCGTCATCAAACGTCAGGGCAACTTTACGTGCTTCCTGCGGTTCCTCCACCAGTTCCTGTCCGCTCACCATTATCATCCTTTTTCCCTTCCAGGCAAGGAACAGATACAGCATCCCGATCACCACCAGCCCGCTCTTCTTCCAAAGATACTTCTGCATCTTATCGCTCCGGTCTTTCTCGTTATGTTACTTTATGTAAAAGAAGACAAAAAAAGACCGCCGCATCTTGCGACAGCCTTATCTTTTGTTTTTAATTAAGCCAGTTTGCTTTTAGCCAGCTCTGCCAGTGTAGCAAATCCTTCTGCATCGTTGATTGCCATATCAGCCAGAACTTTTCTGTTCAGTTCAACACCAGCAAGTTTCAGACCATACATAAATTTGCTGTAAGACAGACCATTCAGACGAGCTGCTGCGTTGATACGAGCAATCCAAAGCTGACGGAACTGACGTTTTTTCTGCTTTCTGCCTGCATAAGCACTTGTCAGAGCTCTCATTACGGACTGTTTTGCCACTCTGTACTGTTTACTTCTGGCTCCTCTGTAACCTTTTGCCAGTTTTAATGTTCTATTATGTCTTTTCTTAGCGTTCATACCGCCTTTAATTCTTGCCATCTCTTATATTCCTCCTTGAACTCTATCTTATAAATACGGTAAAATTTTCTTCATGCTCTTTACATTTGTCTGATCCAGAACAGTCGGTTTTCTAAGGTTTCTTTTTCTCTTCTGAGTTTTCTTGGTTAAGATATGGCTCTTGTAAGCTTTATTTCTTACGATTTTTCCTGTACCTGTCTTTTTAAAGCGCTTTGCTGCTGCTCTGCTTGTTTTCATTTTTGGCATTGTTAATTTCCTCCTTAAAAAATACGTATTATTACTAACGTTTTTCTGATAAAAACATGGTCATACTTCTGCCTTCTACCTTCGGAGCTTTTTCCACTACGGCGATATCAGACAGTTGTTCAGCGAACTCATCAAGGATATGTTTACTGCTGTGCATATGTGCCATCTCACGCCCACGGAAACGTAAAGTCACCTTTACTCTGTCTCCTTTGGAAATAAACTTTCTGGCAGCGCCTACTTTTGTATTTAAATCATTGGTATCAATGTTGGGCGTCAAGCGCACTTCCTTAATTTCAATGGTCTTCTGTTTTTTTCTTGCTTCCTTTTCCTTACGCGCAAGTTCATACTTATACTTACCGTAATCGATAATCTTACAAACCGGCGGTTTTGCGGTCGGAGCAATTTTAACCAAATCCAGACCGGCCTCCTGTGCCTTGAAATATGCGTCCCTTGCGGACATAATTCCCAACTGTTCCCCATCCTCACCGATCAGACGGACTTCTCTGTCACGAATCTGCTCGTTAATCATTAAATCGCTAATTGTAGTACACCTCCATCATTTTGATTCCTCGTCACTCGCTGCTATGAAACTCCATCTTAATAGGAAATCCAATTCCCTATGCAATAAAAAAGATAGTCAAATCCGACTATCCACTACATGCATGATCATAACCCGGACACATATTATCCTCAGTTATCATTGCCTTATAAACCATAGTCGCTCAATCGCGCTAAGGTGAGAGTGGATACTCTTCTTTGTTTTCATACTTATGCATACTATCACAATATTACCTTTATGTCAAGGAAAAAATATCTAAAAATCAAAAAGTGCCTGAAAATAAAGAATCCTATCCGCTTTGCGGTATATTTGCCCCACATTCGGTCAACGCAGCCTGCTACGTCTCCCTTATTTGAGGCAAATCTCCCACAAATTTTGACACACATTTCACGGAAAGCAGTTTTCAAACACGCCCTGGTAAATATAAGGAAGGATTCCGGGAACATATTAAACCATCTGGGGAACCTCCCAAAGATTCAATTTCACGCCGATTCCCTTTTTCAGAGCATTGCGGTATATAATGGTGCCCCATGCTACATCTTCGACTGGCATACCGCCAACGGAATAGATCACAATCTCATCCTCTTTTCTATGTACCGGTATATTTCCAAGCAATACATCTCCAAGATCATCTACCTGATCCAACTTCATCTTTCCTTCAGCAATCAGATCCATAACGCGGACTGCCGGAATCGGAATTGTGTTGTATGCATCCGGCTTCATCTCCTCTTCCCATGCTTCGTAAAGTTTGATGTTGTCAGTAACTGTCCGGGCACGATGAATCATAAATTCATCATCAAATCGAAGGGCCGCGGTACTTTCGATAATTGCTCCCGGCTTAATCCATTCTTCTGCAATATAAGGATACTGTGCCGGATCTCCCGTCGGGGAGGAGGTGGAAACAGATACAATATCACTGTCTCTGACAGCCTCCTCAATCGTCTCCACTGCATAAGCCTCCACGCCCGGATATTCTTCTTTTACATGTTCAATAAAGTTATCAAGAGATGCTTTTCCGCGCCCCTTCACTTTCACTGTCTTAAGGGACGGACGAACTGCCATTGCTGCTGCAAGCGCCGTCTTACTCATGACACCCGGACCAACAATTCCGATTGTTGAAGCGTCCTCTCTGGCAAAGTATTTAAAGCCGACACCCGGAACCGCTCCGGTCCGGTAGGCAGACAAAATATTGGCTGACATAAATGCACGCGGAGCACCTGTATCTTTATCATTTAAAATCAAAGTAAGAATGGAACGCGGAAGTCCTGTCTCTTTGTTTTCAACATTCGAGCCATACCATTTCATTCCGGCCATATCAAATTTTCCGCCAAGATACGCAGGCATTGCCATAAATCTCCGATCCGGCCCATCTACCGGCATCTCCGGGAACGGGGAAGATTCCGGAAACATTACCATACATCCATGGGAATTGCCATTTGCTCCACCCATGCGGTAATCTCCGACCTTCATCAGCCGAAACATTTCATCCATTGCCTCCACACAGCCGGCCATATCCTTCACACCGGCTTTAATCGTATCATCTTCACTCAAATATAAAAAATCTACCTTTGGATATTCCATCTTAGTTTCCTCGCTTATCATCTTTTTTGTGTGCTGTCAGATATAATGAATGCTCCATTGCCATCACTTCATGAACCGGTATCGGTTTGAACAATGGCCGTTTCAGCTTGATTTTGCACCACAATACGGCATAAATACTTAATACGACAAACACGATTCCATCAATTGTGAAAATCAGATTTCTGGCTGCCGGATCGCCGTCAATATTCCAGATCATGAACAGATTTCCAACAATGGCAATTGCCGGAATAACAGGGCCAAGCGGCACCTTGAATGTCCGGGGAGCTTTGGGTAATCTTCTGCGGAAAATCAGAACATTGATATCAGCAATCACATACGATACCATCCAGAATACAATTGCCACCAAAATCATAAAAGAAAGGGAATCGCTGGTAGATAACCCTGTTGCATTCACCAAAATCATGATCGTCCCAATCATAAGAATCCCCACATAATAAGCGCCGCGTTTATTCTTTTTCAGAAAAACGGACGGCATCAGACTGATTTTTGCCATTCCGGCACACATATAGGACAGGAAACTGATTGCTGAATTTACCGTACTGATTACGGCAAATACAGAAACCAGGATCATCCACAGAGAACCTGCATATCCCAATAAAGAATTTCCGTATAAAATATGCGGAGATGCGCTGCCGGCAAGGTCTTCCCACCTGACATAATGTCCCATCCCTGTGACAACCAAAATCTGCATCACAAGAATGATCAAAAGACTCAGAACCATTCCAAGCGGAACATTTTTCCGTTCGTTTTTGACATTCTTAGAGATCGGAATAGCAAATTCACTTCCGATAAACAAGAAGAATGCCAATCCTAAAAGTGCAAAGGAATCAGAAAAACTCTCTGCAAGATTCATCGTCTGTGTAATCTTCTCTCCGGTTCCAAGTCCCAATATCCCCAGAAGTCCCATAATGATCAATGAAAGAATCAAACCATAGGCTACAAAATTCTGAATTTTCGCAAACATATCAATTCCTAAAAGGTTTGCGATAATCAATACGACCAATAATAAAATGCAGAAGACACTTGATGGAATCCCTGTATCAAACACTGTATTGATTGCATTCCCGAACATTGCGCACTCTACAGAGCCGGCAATGGACTGACACACAATATAACCGCCGACCATAGTTACAATCGTGACAAACGGTCCCATTCCCGCTAAAGTATACTGTGCAAGTCCTCCGGTCAGGTTGGGCATGACTGCGTTTAGCTCTGCCATACACAAAGCAGTGCAGATATTGATAAAACATGCAAGCATGATTGAAATAATAAATCCCGTTCCAAGTGCTCCCGCCCCTTGTCCCAAAGACATCAGACAGCTTGTCGCAACAATCAGTCCTACTCCTGTTGAGATCACACTTGGAAGTCCTAATTTTTTCTCTTCCATATTCTTTCTCCTCATGTACCTTATTTCAGTGCATCTTCTCCCTCTTCACCGGTTCGTACACGAATTACATTCGAAAGAGGTGTAACAAAAATTTTTCCATCCCCGATATGGCCGGTGTAGAGTTCCTTTTTTACCGTCTCGATTACGTTCTCAATAATCTCGTTCTCCACAACAATCATGATCATCTGCTTTGGCAGCAGCTCCATCTCCGGATTCTGTTCCTGCTCATATTCAAACGTACCTTTTTGAACACCGCATCCAATTGCCTGAATAACGGTCATTCCACTGACACCAAGTTTGCTTAATGCAGTTTTCAGATTACTGAGCCGGTTCATGGATGTTATTACTTCGATTTTTGAAAATCCCATATTTTTTCCTCCTGTTTTTCCGTCAATAAGAAAAGGCACCTGACATTTCTGCCAGACGCCTTTGTCTCTGTCTTTCTCTGCTACTATTCTATTCATTTATTTCTCAAAAAACTTGTATAAATCGGAACTATTCATAACTTCCTTTCATTGCCGAAGGAATTGGTGTTTGTCACCTTATTTTTATAATGCTCAGATTCTACCAGCTTTAAATATTTTCTGGGCGTAATTCCCGCATATTTTGTAAAATCCCGGATAAACTGAGACTGATCATAGTAGCCCAGCTTGACCGCCGCATCTGTCATCTTCTCAGGTGCACCGTAATTCAAAAATTCAAGCGCCCGTTGAAACTGAATAATTTTACAAAATGTCTTGGGGGAAAAGCCCATCTCTTCGATGAACACTTTATTGATGTACCGCTTGGAGTATCCCGTATTCTCCTGAAGCTCAGACACCTTGATTTTCCCATCAGAATTGTATACCATCTGCTTCACCGATAATACCAACTCCTTTTTCCCCAGGAACACTTCTTTCTTCTTCTCTGCCCTGGTATATGCCTCAAGAAATACACGGATTCTCTGATAAAAGTCTGTTTCTCCCGCCAACCTTTCTATCCAATGAGAATCCCCTTTTAAAAGGGGCTCCACAGGAACCTGCTTGTCAAAAACCTCTTTCATCGTTGCCTGTATCAGCTCCGGCTGTACCCCCGGCATAAACCGTACGCCGAACACATCCTGAAGCTTTGGCGTATCCTGCTCCTTATACACAATCGGGGTGCCGCATACAAATCCTTTCATCTGCCTCCCATCATACTCGAAGAAAAAATCGATGCATCCATCCGGAACGACTCTTATCTTCTTAGCATCTCCCACACGATAAGTATAGAAATGAGAAATCCCCTGCCTTAAATATACTTCCTGATAAAAACAATCCGTATCAAATACAAAATATGGCTGCGTCGGCCGCAGCCTGTCCTCTTTCCAGCTCATACTTATATTTTAGCCTTGAATCGGTCATAGCGCAAGTCATATAAATCAACCGTTGTCTTCCCTTTTACAATCAGCTCTGCCAGCTGGCTTGCTGCCCCCGGTGCAATTCCAAAGCCATGTCCGCTAAATCCACATGCCATGATAAGTCCCGGTACCTCTTCCACCTTTCCAAGCACCGGTACTCCATCCGCACACTTATCCATCCACCCCGCCCATGTGCGAACAATTTTGGCATTCGATAAATCAGGAAAATATTTCATAATACCTCGGCAGATACAGGATGCTGTCAGACTATAATTAGACTGCAGTCCATGATCATCTCTGGTAAAACCCTCTAATCCGGAAGATCCCCCAAATACAAAAGAACCATGCTTCGTCTGATGTCCATAAAAGTCTGCTTCTGCGGTTCCCAACATCTGGTCAAACATATGCGGTTCCGCCTCTGTGACAAGAGCTTCCAGACTAACTGCCTGCATTGGAATGTCAATCCCTACCGTTGCAGCAATCTCTCTGCTGGCAAGTCCTGCTGCAAGTACCACATGCTCCCCTTCATATACATTGTTCGCAGTAATCACCTTGCGCAGTTTACCTTTTGCCTTTTGTAAAGCCACAACCTTCTCACCGGTAATAAAACGTACTCCAAGCTTTCTTGCCGCCTTATAATACCCCAATGTTGTGGTCAGTGGATTTGCATGTCCGTCTGTCGGACACCAGCTTGCACAGGTAACTTCATCAGACAGATAAGGATTCATCTGTCTCACCTCATCTCCATCGATCATACGAACATCCAGACCAACCTTTACTGCACGTTCCGTAAGTCCATTCAGGATCTGCTTATGCTTTTCATTTTTACCAAGACGAAGGTTACCGTCCTGATGGTATTCACAATCCACCTCAAGTTCTTCGGAAAGGGTTGGCCAGTAATTCTTAATTCCATACATCACAAGTGGAAGCTCTCTCGGATCGCGGCCTGACTGTCGGACACCACCGCCGTTCCTGGAGGAGCCTCCATTTCCGATGTGATCGCTCCCCTCTAATACAATAACCCTGCTTCCAAGCTTTGCCAGATAATAGGCAGTTGCATTTCCGATAATCCCTCCACCGATTACTACAACATCCGCACAATTACTCATACGATTCACCCTCCTTTCCTTCGTTTGCCAGTATATGCATCTCGATCGGGCGCATCGGCACGCGTGATGTGGCAGGCTCAAGCTCTGCCGGAGAAATTCCAAGTTCTCTTGCTACGATACCCTTTACCAACCTTGCACAGGTCTGTCCCTGACAAAGTCCCATACCAGTTCTCAAATAGCGTCGGATTTCTGTCATGGTCCACATACCGTCATGAACCGCTCTTCGAATTTCTCCCTTTGTGATTTCCTCGCAGCGGCAGATCAGCATATCGTCATCTGCAGCCGGAACAAAAGAACCAATATCTCTTGACCTATCATTTATCTGATTCATCCTGTATCCTCCCTGGATTTTACTCTGCTTTAAAAAATCGTGCTTTCATCGCATATTCTGCCGGAACCTTAATTGTCAGCAGATTGGTCTTATCAAATGCCTTGACGTTTCTGACTTGAACTACTTCCGCATCACATACCTTTTGTCCATTTCTTCCAAGTCCTGCACCCTTTGTCCCTACCTCCGGAAGGGGTAAAAATTCATATGGAAGTGTGACACTGGCATATCCGTCCTCATACGTCTCATCCACAAGGAAAATTGCCTGCCCGGAGCAGGATGCAACACACATGCCGCAATTTACACATTGTGAATTCTCCACCACAACCGGAAGAGAGGTGATTTTCGCCCCGATACTGATACATCCCTTGGGACATGCATCCTGGCAGGGATTACAGGGTATATTCTGTGTACACTCCATGACTGGATGAACCCCTGCTTTATGGGTAACGCCCGGATAGCGTTCAATCTCATCATCCGCCACAAACCCATGCTTTAACAGACTGGCGGAAACCGCAATTCCTTCTTCCGTCTCCGTAATTTCTTTTCCACGGTTCTTCGGTGCAAACATTCCCTGCCTAAGTCCCTCAAGTGCCCGATCTAATGCGGCAAGTTCAGTATCCAACTCCTCCTTCTCTATATAGCCCAGATATTGGGAAGCCGCAATCCCTGCCATTCTTCCTTCAATCATGGCTGAACTTGCTTCCTCAATGCCAGATACATCTCCTGCAACAAACACGCCTGGTATAGAAGTTCTCCCATATTCGTCACAAACAGGAACCTGACCGCCGCGCTTTGGATTATCCTCCATCTCGCAGCCTGCCATCTTAAGAAGCTGTGACATTGGAGAGAGTCCAACAGCAAGGCATATCGTATCCACATCGAAATGTTTCTCTGTCCCCGGAACAAACCGGAAGTGACTGTCTACTTCCGCAATTGTGACACCGGTTACATAATCTTCTCCTTCTGCTTTTACAATCGTATGCGACAGATAAAAAGGGACTCCGGTTCTTGCCACCTTTGCCGCATGAACACCATATCCGCCGACACGGGGAGCCGCGTCAACTAAGGCAACCACCTCACAGCCACATTGCATCAGCTGAAAGCTCACAACAAGTCCCACATTTCCGGAGCCGAGCATCAGAATCTTTTTGCCCGGCTTCACACCATGCAGATTCATCATCGTCTGTGCTGCACCTGCCCCGATGACACCCGGTAGTGTCCATCCCGGAAAAGTTACCATATTCTCTGCTGCGCCTGTCGCAACCACTATAGCGTCTCCCTTATAATGATATACCGCTTCTCCTATGCGAACCGTAATTTCCTTGTCCTGATACAGCCCAATCACAGTCGCATTCAGTACAACTTCCACTCCAAGCTTATCGGCTTCCTCTAAAAGCTGCTCACCAATTACAAATCCTCTGATTTTTGCCTTGTGCTCCTTTGAGCCAAAAAATTTATGAATCTGCTTGAAAAGCTGACCGCCCGGCTTCTCATTTTCATCAAATACTACTACCTTAAGACCTCTCTTTGCTGCCTCAATCGCTGCCGATAAACCAGAGGGGCCTGCACCTACTATAATCAAGTCATATCGTTTCATACCACGCAATACTCCCTTCCCTATTGTACATCCATCGGCTGAGCACCGACACCATACTGTGTCTTAACTTCCATTCCCGCTTTCAAAGGTGTCACACAGGTTCGGATATTGGGAACACCGTCGACTACCATAACACAATCCGTACATCTTCCGATTGCACAGAAAATTCCTCTTGGCTTATGCTCTTTTGCCGTGTAGCGATGAACCATAAGACCTGCTGCTTTCAGTGCAGCGGCAATCGGCTCCCCTTCATAGCCCTCCACTTCTTTTCCATCGTAACTAAATTTCACGAGCTTTCCTTTTTCCTGAACTCCAAGAATCGGATGCTCTGCAATTCTTGTCTCCATACAAATCCCTTCCTCTCTTTTCAATAAAAAAAGCGTCCCAATCAACACTCTTGCTGATTCAGACGCCCTTGTCATGTCTGATATTTTACACACATATCCCGTGTGATAATTGTAAAAATCGGAACAAATATGGTTCCCCCCCCGATACACCAGATCAAAATTCAGTCAAAAAAATACCCCGGGGAAACCGGGGTTGCTATCGCCTGTATCAGCCGACAAATAAAGAAGATCTCTTCTGAAAATAAACCACGTTAAGCACAATCATAACAATGTTACCGGCAAGATTTGCTATGCTTCTTACATCCAGTAAAAATTCCTGTGTAATAACAGAAATACATACAAGATATACAATCGTAGTCACGACATTAAATCCCAGATAAACAATATAAATCATGGGTGCCTGACGTTTGTAATGTCTCAACTGCTGCCGCGCATAAATTGCCCATCCAATACAGATGACGCTGCATATTCCCATAACAATGTCCAAAACTTTCAGACCATTGCCATAAAAAAAATACACCAGTTCTGCACTCCCCTCACCATAATGAGCACCGGTAAAATACCGAACCGCATTATAAAGCGAAAACAAAGCAGATACAAATAACTGGAACCAAATCATAAAATTATACCATTTCATAGGTAATTGCTGTGAAAACGAAGCAGAAGGCGTTGTATTGTATGTATAGGATGACTGCGGTGAATATCCACCTGTACCGTACTGCTGCTGATTTTGCTGTCCTGAAACAGAATAAGGCTGTTGTGATGGAGCATTTTGATTCGGTATTGATGACTGTTGGACCGGCTGACCACAGTATGGACAAAACCTATTTGTTTCCTCGGATTCTTTACCACAATGTTGACAGAACATTTTTCCCTCCTCTTACATGAACTGCATAAAAAATTAATAGTTTTTCATAATTTTACATAATCATACACCAAAAAACGTTATAGGTCAATATTTACGCAAAAAACAACAAAGTGCTGTAAAATGCAGCCCATAGCAGGCACCTGCCTTCTTATTCTGTGGCAAGCGCAAGCTCTATCCGTAAACCGCATTTTACAGCACTTTATTCTTTAATACTGATTATTTACATTCACAGAGGAATGTACTGCATCGTGTTTCTTCGGATCTGCAGGCATTATCTCCACTGATGTGGATAGCGCCGGCAACACATTTGCACTTATCATTAAAGCTGCATTCCTGTGCTTTACAGTCAATACCAATCGTGGTACATCCGCAGCCTTCGCTGTTGCTCATGGAATCACTGGTTCTTTCCTTAAAGCTTTCACAGCAGGTCTGGTCGGAATGATGTGCATCGGAACCACCGACTCTGATATCACCTTTTGAACACAGTTCGTCTTTGTTATACACGCAGGTTACTGCGCCGCAACTTAATACTGCCATAATTTCTACCTCCTTTTCTCAGATGGAGATAGTATGTGCCGATTATTTTGCTTTTATACGAATCTCTTCCTTCACATCTGCGATAAATGCGTCCAGACTCTTCTGACCCTGATCTCCGTCTTTGCGGCTTCTCACTGCTACCAGCTGATCTTCCTCTTCCTTCGCACCAACAACCAGCATATAAGGAACCTTCTGTGTCTGAGCCTCACGGATCTTATATCCGATTTTTTCAGAACGTGTATCAATCTCTGCACGGATTCCCTCTGCTTCCAGCGCATCCAGAACTTTCTTGCCATATTCTGCATATTTATCAGAGATCGGCAGTACTTTCACCTGAACCGGAGCCAGCCAGGTCGGGAATGCACCTGCAAAATGCTCGATCAGAATACCGATAAAGCGTTCGATGGAACCAAATGCCACACGGTGGATCATGATTGGTCTGTGTTTCTCTCCATCTGCTCCTGTATACTCCAGATTAAAACGCAGCGGAAGCTGGAAATCAAGCTGGATCGTACCGCACTGCCAGGTTCTTCCGAGAGAATCTTCCAGATGGAAGTCAATTTTCGGTCCGTAGAATGCACCGTCACCTTCATTTACCACATATTCCAGTCCCAGATCATCTAACGCACCGCGCAGAGCATCCGTAGCCATCTCCCAGTCCTCATCACTTCCCATACTATCCTCAGGACGTGTGGAAAGTTCTACATGGTATTTGAATCCAAACAAGCGGTAAACCTCATCAATCAATTTTGCAACGCCTTTAATCTCATCTTTAATCTGTTCCGGCATCATAAAGATATGGGCATCGTCCTGTGTGAAGCAGCGCACACGCATCAGACCATGAAGCTGACCGGACTTCTCATGGCGGTGAACCAGCCCCAGTTCTCCCATACGCAGCGGAAGATCACGATAGGACCGGGGTTCTGACTGGTAAACCAGAATACCGCCCGGGCAGTTCATCGGTTTGATGGCAAAATCCTGTTCATCAATCACAGTCGTATACATATTATCTTTGTAATGATCCCAGTGACCGGAAGTCTCCCACAGCGTTCTGCTCAGCATAATCGGCGAAGAAATCTCCTGATAACCATTTTTTCTGTGCAGTTCATGCCAGTAATCCAACAGACAATTTTTCAGAATCATACCCTTCGGCAGGAAGAATGGGAATCCCGGACCTGCATCATTCATCATGAATAATCCCAATTCACGGCCCAGTTTTCTGTGATCGCGCTTCTTCGCCTCTTCAATCATCGTCAGATACGCTTCCAGTTCTGCCTTCTTCGGGAATGCTGTGCCATAGATACGTGTGAGCATTTTGTTGTGCTCATCCCCGCGCCAATAAGCGCCTGCCAGGCTGGTCAGCTTAAATGCTTTCACCGGTTTTGTACTCATCAGATGCGGTCCCGCACACAGATCCACAAACTCTCCCTGCTGATAAAAGCTGATCTCTGCATCTTCCGGAAGATCCTCGATCAATTCCACTTTATAAGGCTCCTGACGTTCTTTCATGAATGCAATCGCTTCATCTCTCGGTTTTGTAAATCTCACAATCGGAAGATCTTCTTTGATAATCTTCTTCATCTCAGCTTCGATTTTCTCCAGATCATCTGACGTAAATGCAGTCTCACGATCCATATCATAGTAAAATCCATCAGCAATGGAAGGTCCAATTGCCAGCTTTGCATCCTGATATAGCCGCTTTACAGCCTGTGCCATAATGTGGGAAGTTGTATGACGATAAGCAGCCAGACCCTCCGGATCATTAACCGTATGAATGCTCAATGTGCAGTCCTGGTCCACCACATATCTCAGATCCACAACCTCGCCGTCTACCTCACCGCAGGCTGCCATTCTTGCCAGACCTTCGCTGATATCTTTTGCAATATCAATGACAGACATTGCCTGCTGATACTCTTTTGTCGAACCATCTTTCAATGTAATAATCATTTATTCTATCTCCTTTTCTTTTTTTATCCGGACACCTGATCAAATATAAACGAACGAATCATCTGAAATACAAAAAGTCCCTTGCAATATCCACAGACACTGCAAGGGACGAGTATTCACTCGCGGTTCCACCCTGATTGCTTTTTACGAAAAGCCGCTCTTTCAGACGATAACGGAGTCACCGGACCGGATTGGGGCCACTCAAAGGTAGTTTTCAACCGTTTCCCGATAAGATGCTTCCAGCTTTTCACATCTCTCTCTGTAACGTTATCACGGCTTACTCTTCTTCTCAACGTGTTTTCTTACTTAATAATATAACACGTCGAAAATGATTGTCAATAGAATTTTCATTCTGCTAATTGGTAATTTTCTGCATCAACAAGTTCCCGTTTGTATTCTTCGTAATAATTAAGAAAACCTTCGTTAAATTCTGCCGTATCCATAGAATCACTTTGATTTGTTTCCTCTGCGAAAGATTGTTTTAGTACTTCGACATATTTTTGTATCGGCAAATTTTTCTGATATACTGTAAATTCATAGTTCCAATAGTCTTCTTCCGAATCAAATTGGTCAATCAATGCCTGAATGTCCGAAGCATTCTGAGAATTTTTCATATCCATTTTCATTTCATTCAGGTAAGCCCAAATCTCATCCTCCGTCACATCCTGCCCTTCCTTAACAGCCTTAACATACAGTGCGTTCCTTTGTTTCAAATATTCTATGGCTTTATTCCTGGCAGCTTCTTCCGTATCACCTGAAATACTATAAAAATCAATTGCAATACCTAATTCACGATTTGTAATAACTGCCTGTTTTCCTTCCATAAAAATGTCTTCATCTGCATCCAAAGCACTTAACTTGCCCTCTTTTGCATGTTCAGCTATATTCTCTCCTAATTTTTCATAGAGGTTTTTATCTTTGCTCTCTGAATGTCCCCACGTTTGGAATACAGCAATCGCAAAAAGTCCGGTAATTACTGCTATGAGCATAAATATTCGTCTTTTCTTACGCATATTTTTATACCTCCTAAGATGTTTTCAATGATATTGTGCAGGATTCTGTTTGCGTAGGCACTAACATACCCTTGCAAATAAGCAATACCACCCATGTACCCTGATTTGACGTAGTTTTGGGATATGTTTTTGAAGTCGTATTTTTTTGGAAACCTTTCGTAGAATATGTCGTATCCCAAATAGCAGGCTCTGTATTAAATGAAGTAAAAGTTGCTACAGTACTCCCTCCTGAATCTTTATGTAATACATTGCCAAGTTGCATATAAGGTACATTAACTGCTGCGACTGTATTATATGCATAGAGTCTGGTTCTACTGCTGAAAATATTATTACTTCCGCTAGCCGTATATATTTCCTCATACTTTAACCAATAATCCATAGAAGACCATCCCGAATCAGCAAGCACTGCTCTTTCTTTCACTTGATTTAGAAGCTGCAAATGGCGATATTACGGATATATTAAAACTCATGATAACTGAAAGGAAAATTACAATTACTCTTTTTAATTTACTAATCATCTACATCCTCCTTTTTCTACTAACATCTTTCGCAGTCTTTTTATAGAATTCAATATCTTCCATACAAAAATAATTCATGGGACTCCCCTCCTTTCACTTGGATTATTAACAGCACCATAAATCAAAAGAATCTTTATGATTTTTACAGTTTAATTCACTCTTTTCTAAATTTTTCATTTAATTATATAAACAATTTTACATCTTTTTTATTGCATTTGCAATGAGGATCAATCGCAATATTCGACAAAGAATTGTAGTATTCGACAGAATCAAAAATGTTTTTTGAAAAAATAGCTATTCTTTTGATCATGTTTATTGCTGCCTGACCTTCCTAAGCAAACCTAAGGAAAACTGCCATCCATAAACCATTTATCTCGTCCTTGTCTATCGTTTATAGTATCTGTGCTAAATATCACAAAATTATTAACTCATTTGATTAGGCTTTGTTTTGTATTGTAATGATGTTGAACGAAAAATCGGAATGGAGAACGAAAATTCTGAAGGGTTTAAATGAGAGTTGAAATTTATTCAAGAAAATCCACTGAAGAACTGTTGGCAGGCATTTCCCGGAAAATGCAGCGTTAATCAGTTTTTATGATCCGGTGAATCCAAGAACAGGGGGAAAAAGATGTGCCTGTCGATTACTCGTGTAAAACAAATCGTGTCTTTCCGATTGAAATACATGACATTGACCTGAAGATACTTCCGAAATATGGTTTTACATATGATACTTTTTTCCCGAAGGCTGATGATCTGGCAAAATTTATTTACGGTACTTACAGTGAAGGATTAGACATCATCTGCCAGTGCGAATACGGGCAAAGCAGAAGTGCCGCCTGTGCCGCTGCAATATTGGAGCATTTTTATCACAATGGCATTTCGATATTTGCAGATTACCGTTATTATCCCAATCAGATGATATTTCATAAAGTATTTGATGCATTATATTCAGAGATATGATTGAATTTTTCACTGCTTGACAACCTATACAGAACCATCTATACTTTTAGTAAATCTAAGGAATTTAAGGAACTGTAGGAAAATAACTCATGTATCTTGACTTGCCTATTTCTCCGATTGTGCAGGTCAAAAAGCCTCGCCGTAGACTGCTACGACTACATTTTTTGACCTACACCTTCGAAGAAATATCCTGCGCAATCTGCACAAGTTATTTTTCTACAGTTCCTAATTCTATAAAGGGGGGATTCTTTATGTTTCGCTTTATGGTAACTTCTGAGGGCGGACTTACCGCTGCAGGATATGCGGTCTGTATCATAGGTATGATTCTTCTTTTCCTTGCAGGTGTTCTGCTGAGCGGAAAGAATAAAAAAAGGAAGTCTATGCCGGCAAGGCAACTGGCATTCTGCGCCATTGGACTTGCACTGGCTTACCTTGCTTCTTATATCAAACCTGTTGAACTGCCGTTTGGCGGTACCGTAACCTTGTTTTCCATGTTATTTATCGTATTGATTGCTTATTGGTATGGTACAAAAACCGGAATTTTAGTAGGTCTTGCCTATGGAATTTTACAGTTTATCCAGGAACCCTACGTTCTTTCCTTTTTTCAGGTATGCTGCGACTACATTCTGGCATTTGCCGCCCTGGGCATCGCCGGTCTCTTCCAGAACCGGAAAAATGGACTGCGGAATGGTTATCTTATTGCCATTCTTGCCCGCGGGTTCTTCCACACACTGGGAGGGTATCTCTACTGGATGGATTATATGCCGGAAGAGTTTCCACAAGCTCTGGCAGCACTTTATCCCGTCATCTACAACTACAGTTATATTCTGGCAGAAGGCGTCCTTACACTGATTGTTATCTCAATACCAGCAGTATCAAATGCTATCAGTCAGGTGTCTCGGATTGCTTCTACACCTGCATATCACATCTGATATTGTATCCGCCCCCGCTCCGTGCTATAATCCTTTATTATAAGGAGGACTTATCATGGACATCAATTATGAATTATATAAAGTATTTTACTATGTTGCCGTATCCCTCAGCTTTTCGGAAGCTTCCAAGCAGTTGTTTATCTCTCAGTCTGCGGTCAGCCAGTCAATCAAAGTACTGGAAAAAAAACTTGGCATCACGCTGTTCATCCGCAGCACAAAAAAAGTACAGCTCACTCCCGAGGGTGAGACTCTGCTGCGTCATATTGAACCAGCCATCAACCTGATTCAGCGCGGAGAAGCTCAGGTTATGGAATCCAGTACTCTGGGCGGCGGACAATTACGGATCGGCGCAAGCGATACCATCTGCCGCTACTATCTGGTTCCTTATCTGCAGAATTTTCACAAAAACTATCCCGGCGTACACATCAAGGTAACCAACCAGACCTCCACCCACTGCGTGGATCTTTTAGAAGCCGGGCAGGTAGATCTGATCGTGACCAACTTCCCTAATTCCAAACTCCCCACCCGCATGACCACAATCCCGATCCACCAATTTCAGGATATCTTTATTGCCAGCAGGGAATACTTTCCCCAACTGATCGAAAAACCACTCCATCTGAAAGAACTGCTGGAACATCCCATCCTGATGCTCGACCGAAAAAGCACCACCAGCGAATTTCTCCACAACCTCTTCCAACAACACCAATTGGATCTGGTTCCCGAAATTGAACTGGGCAGCAACGACCTCCTGATTGACCTGGCGAATATCGGTCTCGGAATTGCCTTTGTCCCCAATTATTGCGTAGACCAAAACTCCGACCTGTTCCAGGTACAGATAATCGAACAACTCCCCACCCGCCAACTGGTAATCGCCCACAACACCCACATCCCCCTCCCCCAGGCCGCCAAAGAATTCATCCAGGGATTTTCAGAAATCTAACCCCGGCCCAAAACACTTTTTCTATGTCGCTAAACAGGGAGCCAAGTCCCCGGCGGCACGCAAAGACTCCTGGCATCAGACGCATCTGCAGACCTGTTACAAATTCTTAATAAGAAACGACGGGACGCTTACGGATGAAATTGGATTTACAAAATCCAATTTCAATGGACACTGAGCCGGGAAAACATCCGGTTTTCCTGGCGAATTGTCCATGTTCCGTAAGCGTCCCGCCGTTTCTTATTTAGAATTTGTTAAGGTTGAAGCCCGCGCCTGATGCAAGGAGCCTTTGCATGCCGCCGGGGATTTGGCTCCCGTCCGTATGTCAGTCCGTATGTCCGTCTTACCCCTCCCAGAACTCCCGAACCTCTCTTCCTACCGTCTGCAGCGAGCATACAGTATACCCTCTCCATTCCATCGGAAACAGATCCAGATATTCCCGTCTCAGAAACCGCTCATCCAGAAGTGCGATAATCCCCCGATCCTTCGTTGTACGAATTACGCGTCCGGCCGACTGCAGCACCTTGTTCATGCCCGGAAAGCGATAAGCATAATCAAATCCATTCTCCCCTCTTTGGTCATAAAACTTTTTCAGAAGTTCACGTTCCGTTCCCACCTGCGGCAGTCCCGTTCCCACCACAATCGCTCCGATCAGCCGCTCTCCATCTAAATCAATCCCCTCAGAGAAAATACCGCCCATAACGCAGAATCCAATCAGCGTTTCCGCTTCCTCAGACTCCTGCTCAAAGGCCTCCAGAAATTCCTCCCGTTCCCGTTCCTTCATCCCCGGTGCCTGAAGAAGCACCTGAACAGAACCCCGGGTCTGCAGATTCTCCAGAAAGAATTCTTTAAAAATATCACAGACATCGTTCATCAGACGATAGGAAGGGAAAAACACCATATAATTTCCCTTTTTCTGTGCAACAATCTGGCAGACATAAGAGGCGATCCGCATATATTCCTCCACACTGCGCCTGGTATATTTTGTACTCACCTCACGGCCCAACAGCAGTTTTCGATTGGTACTGTCAAAGGGCGAATTCACATATACGGCATAGTCATCCTCATTGGTCGAAAACAGTTTTTTGTAATAGTTCACCGGAAGCAGCGTAGCAGAAAAGAATACGGTACTTCTGCCTTTATTCAGGCATTCCTGCAGATTTCCCGCAGGGTTGACGCAGAACAGCTTTAACTGAAACCGTCCCTCTTCTGTATGCCTCGCATAGATCATATAATTCTCATCCAACAGCTCATAGATGTTCACAAAAGCCCGAACCCGGAAATAAAACTCCAAAACCTGCTTTCGCAGTTCACCTTCCTTATAATCCTGCAGAAAAACCTCCAATTCCCCTGCCAGGTTCATCATCGAAAGAACAAACTCGCCCACATTTGTCAGTTCCAGACATTCCCCCTCGCACTCCCGCTTATAAACCAACAACTGCCGATTACAACGTTCCAATGCCCTCACTAATTTTTTGCTCACAGCAAACGGTTTTACAAGGCGGCGTATTTCCAGAAACTCCTCTTTATATATAGATGCACTGAACATCTCTCTTCCCCGGTCCACAAGATTGTGGGCTTCATCGATCAGGAAGATATGACCGCCTTTTCCCGCTCCCTCTCCGAAGAAGCGCCGCAGCCGTACCACCGGATCAAAGACATAATTATAGTCGCAGATGACTGCATCCACCCAGGAAGCCAGATCCAACTGAAATTCATAAGGACAAACCTGATGCTTTTTGGCCGCATCCAGTAAAACCTCTCTTGTAAATGTATCGCAGGTATTTAAAAGTTCAAACACTGCCGTATTGATTCGATCATAATGTCCTCTGGCTCTTGGACAGCTTTCAGGATTACAGTCCACCTCGCCGCAGACACACATCTTTTCTTTCGCTGTCAGTGTGATCACCTTATAAGAAAGTCCATGTTCTCGCAAAATAGAAAATGCCTCTTCCGCCACTGTTCTGGTAATGGTCTTTGCAGTCAGGTAAAAAATTTTCTCCCCTTTTTGCTCTCCCACAGCCCGAACAGCCGGAAAGATGGTGGACATCGTCTTTCCCACACCGGTTGGTGCATTTACAAAAAGTTCTTTTTCCCTTAATATCGTCCGATAGACATCCGACACCAATTTCCGCTGTCCTTCCCGATACGGGTAGGGAAACTCTAACCCCTGCATGGATTGATCTCTCTTTAATCTCCACTGATATTGGAATTCCGCCCACTGATAGTATTGGTTCAAAAGGTCGGTAAACCAACAATCCAGTTCCTCTGCCGTGACCTCTTCCCGGAAACGTTTCATTTCTTCGGTTTCCAGATTGCAATAGGTCATCTGAATCCCCATCTTCTCTTTGTGATTCTGAATCGCATAAATATAAGCATAGCATTTTGCCTGAGCCATGTGAACTAAAACAGGCTCCTCCAGTATTTCCAGGGGTACATATGTGCTTTTAATCTCATCGATAACATCTGTCCCTTCCTCGGAAAATACACCGTCTGCCCGCCCTTCGATTTTCAGAGTAAAATGATCAAACCTTTTTTCATATACAAGTGAATACTCTGCAAAATACCCGGCACCCATCCGCCTCTGAATTTTTCTGTGAATCCGGCTTCCTTTCTGCATGGCTTCCTTGTCCGCCCATCCGCCCCTTCTATTATCCAAATCTCCGCTGCGCAATAAAAATTCAACCAATGCACGGACAGATATCTGTATTATCTCCATAGAATTTCCTCACCTGACAGCCTGTGCGTTCTCTCTATCGGCTGTTTTCCATACAAAAAGAAACCGAAACTTCAGATGCCGGCATTCTGCATTACCATCTGCTCTATGCCCTCTCTGAATCTCCGGTTTCTTCTTTTTCTCTATTCCCTGCCAAAAAATCACAGGAACTCTCAGTCCAGTCAATGTTGTCATGCTCACGCAATTGCAAACTTCTGTAACGTACGGTTAAACTCCTGATTCTCGCCGTAACACTGTACTGTCAGTGTCTTAGTCAGATCCATACTCAGGATACCAAGAATTGATTTTGCGTCAATAATCATACGGTTGTAAAAGATGTCGATGTCAAAATCACACTTGGATGCGGCACTTACAAACTCCTCTACAGCTTTTGCGTCACTTAATTTAATCTTACTTTCTGCCATCACAATCACCCTTTCTCAGCAAACGGACATGTCCGCTGACGCAGACATCACCATACATGAAAGCCAGCTGCTCTCAACATCTTTTTTGATGTTGGATTCATTATTTCACTTTGTCAAGAAGTTGTCAATTGTAATTTTTAATAGTAATTTCCTTCTTTCACCGGAATAATTATGATTTTTGTTAAATCAAAGCAAACTTTTTACTTTTTCACTAAAGTTGTAAGCGCTTCATCTACATATTCGTTCAAAACCTGCGCAAACATACCTGCATCCGCTGCCTCGGCATAATCCGGACGGATCGGCATCTTTCCAAGGACTTTTGTTCCCAGATCTGCCGCAATTTCCTCGATATGGCTTTCGCCAAAGATATGCAGTTCCTTCCCACAATCCGGACATTTTACAAAGCTGTAGTTTTCAACAATACCCAGAACAGGGATATTCATCATCTGTGCCATGTTGTACGCCTTTGATACGATCATACGTACCAAATCCTGCGGGGAGGATACGATCACAATCCCCTCAATCGGAAGAGACTGAAATACGGTAAGCGGAACATCACCAGTTCCCGGCGGCATATCTACAAACATATAATCCAACTCGCCCCAGATCACCTCGCTCCAGAACTGTTTTACCATATTCGCCAGAACGGGCCCCCTCCAGATAACAGGTTCCTCTTCTTTTGGAAGCAGGAGATTGATGGACATCACTTTGATTCCATTGGCTGTTTCACTGGGATAAAGCCCCGTCTCATCTACTTTCGCCGCGCCGTGAATCCCATACATTTTCGGAATCGAAGGACCTGTGATATCCCCATCCAGAATCCCCACCTTATACCCCATACGTGCCATCTGATTTGCCAGAGATGCGGTTACAAAAGATTTTCCGACACCTCCCTTTCCACTGACAACTCCAATGACATGCTTTACATTCGAATATTGATTCAAATCCACATGAAAATCCGGTTTCTCTTTACTTGGACATCCTTCACAGCTTTCCTTGCTGCAGGATGCATTACTGCATTCTTTAGACATAATACATCATTTCCTTTCTAATATCTTTTATTTAATGATACCAGGGTCAAAAAGTTATGCGTTTCATGCTTGCATGAAAAAGCATGACTTTGGGACCCGTAAAACATGAGAAAGTAGCCCGAACAGGGCGGATTTCGAATGTTTTCAGGATTGCGGGAGCATGAAATGCGGAGCAATCCGTGTATCATAGGGGTCAAAATACCTTTTGACCCCAACATCATTTAATAAAACGGTCAATCGCCTTGCTCAGTTCCTCAAGGGCTTCTTTGTCCCCGCTCTCCACAGCGTCCACAATGCAATGTTCAATGTGATCCTGGAGAATAACCTTACCGGTGTTATTGATCGCCGACTTTACTGCTGAAAGTTGAATCAACACCTCACTGCAGTCTCTGCCGTCCTCCACCATACGTTTGATTGATTCCAGATGACCGATTGCCCGTGACAGACGATTCAGCACTGCCTTCGTATTCTGATGTGTGTGCGTGTGAACATGTTCGTGGCTGTGTTCCACCACAGTTCCATCCTCCAGTACATGCTTATGAATCCCGTGTGATAAATGCTCTTCCATAACCTTCTTACGTCCTTTTCTTTTGAATTACGATCAGGATAACCGGATTCCTCCAAACCGATACATCAATCAGATCTCGGTAAAGGTATACCGCTGTCTGATTCCTGTAGTCATGATATCAAATACGAGGGACCCGTCCGGAAGCACACTTTTCTCATAGGAAAATTCCTTATCACGGAATTTGCTGCACACATAAGTCTCCGGATCCTCCAGTTCCACTTCTTCTATAAACACATCCCGCATCTGATTATTCGAACAGAGATTAAAAATCTCCCAGACCGCTTCATACGTTTTCATCTTAAAAACCTCTCTTCCCACCAAGCACCTTTTTGCAGATCATCGGATCAAACGCTCAGTTTATTATAGCAGTTTTTATAAAAATGACAAGCAGATCTTCCATGCTTCCATCAGCCGCTCCACAGACCATGCCGCATTGGCAGGACTGGTGGATGGCAATTTTATCGCCTGAATTCCTGTCACCGGCTCCAGATATCTCTGATAAAGTTTATCCGATGTCCCTCCATTCGTAAAAATCTGCCGTATCCTGCCGCCGCTTAGAATCCTTCCCAAATCATTGGGAACCACATCACGAATACTGCTGTCACTGGAACCCACAATCGTACAGGAAGCGATCACATCCCAGACTGCAATTCCATGTTCCAGCAAAAACTCCCGCTTTTCCTCAATAGTTACCGGCACAGTACATGTACATAATCCGGCCAGCACCTTCCAGAAACGGTTCTGCGGATGTCCGTAAAAAAAGCCGGACTCCCTGGACTTCACGGAAGGAAAGCTTCCCAGAATCAAAATCCTCGACCGGCTGTCATATACCGGTTCAATCGTGTGTTCCTGCCGTTCTTCCTTACGGCTCATCTTCATCGAATTCGACAATCGTATAATACCCCCTGCTGGTCTGATTGATTTCTTTTACAACGCCCTGAGTAGACTTCAGTCGTTCATATGCCGGATAATTTTTGCTCATGGCTACCGCGGGCACAATCGTATAATAGTAAGACGTAGGAAGCTGGCTCTCCGTTACATGAACTTCCTCCCCGACCTCCAGAAGTCCCTGCCTCTCCATCTTAAATTCCATCAAACGCAAGATTCATCCCTCACTTCTGTAATACTTTATTCATTCGCCGAAAATCCTTCACCGCCTGAAATCCAATCTTCGTAATCTTCTTCATATTCAGAGAATTCTTACCTCCCTGCCGCGGACGGAAGGTAACAGGAAACCATTTGATTTTGCATCCCTTTCTGGCAAAAATCACGGATATCAATACATTCGTCAGATTGAAATCCTCCGGAATCAGGTACAGATACCGTGCCAACGTCTCACCTTTCATCAGACGATACGGCGTATTGGCATCCGGAATCCTTACCCGGAAACATACCCCTATGACCAGACGCAGCACCCGGGTTACTACCAGTCTGTCAAATCCGTCCTCCCGGTTTCTTCTCTGTCCGATGACCATATCATACCGCTTTCGATTTGCCCAAAACACCTCAAACTCTTCCGGCAGCGTCTGCCCATCCGAATCTGTCTGAAAAATATAGTCCGCATGATGCTCCAGAGCATAACGATATCCATACAAAATTGTGGCGCCGTGTCCTCCGTTCTTCTTTGTCACAGCCGTAAGCAGCGGATGTGTCTTCTCCTTTTGCCGCAGAATTTCATATGTACGGTCCTTACTCCCATCATCAATGATAACCATCTGTCCGTTATGCGTTTCTGCGATGGGATACCACTGTTCAATCACTTTTTCAATATTAGCCTCTTCATTGTAAGCCGGAATTATAATATATAGTTTGTCCATATTGCTCCAATCCTTATCCTTTATCCGTGTATCATAGAAGGCAAAATACCTTTTGACCCCGACACTATGTTATTAGTTTATCATTGATCTGATAAAATGTAAATTGCTTTAGAAGATGTATTGGCAGAAACACTGCATCATATTTTGTAATACCATATTCTCAAAACCTGCATATTTTGATATAATAAACCTAGTTTATCAAACTCCAAACATTGAAAAGGCGGTAACCTTATGAAAAAAATAAGAAAAATCTTCCCTGTTCTTTTGATACTATGGCCATACTTATTCATTTTATTGACCATATTGCCCGGTGGACAACCAAAAATTCAGGAATTCCTCTTAACTGCATATCTCCCTTTAACCGTTGTTGTTTATGGACTCAACATTTGGAATGCCTGTACCTATCCTTCTGAAGAGTCCGAATGCAAATTGGCGTTTTATGATATGGTTATTAAGTTGGCGCATATTCCTTTTTATATCGGGGTATTTGTCATAGGAATCTGTCTTGTGTTCGCGATGGTTGTGCCTGCTCTTTTATTCATTTCGCCTATACTGATTCTGTTTCTGGCTGTTATTGATTTTTTCCTGATGCTGACTTCATCCGTGTATGGGATAAATGCTGCCGTAAAACTATCCAAAAAAGGGATTTTATCAAAAGAGACAACTTTACTATTTATCATATTACATTTGATTTTTGTTGCAGATGTGATAAGCGCTGTCTGTCTCTGTCAAAAATCAAAAATAAGCAAATAAAACTTTTCTCTGTCAAGCAAAAGCCCAGAGTATAATTGACAACTTCCCCCTTATTTTCTATAATAAAAGTATCCAATCATAAATGCAGCAAAGGCGCTGCAGCGGAAGGGTTATTTCTGCTGCAGCGCCTTTTCAGAAAGGAGCATGATCTTTATGAGTACGAAAAAATTCAATATTCCTCCGGTCCCCGATGCTGAATCTTCGAATCAGATACCGAAAGAGGTCACAGAATCTCCCGGCAAATTAAGTGAAACCTGGGCACAGGACACCATCCAGGAGTTGGACGACTGGATTGAATCACAGGGTGTCTATATCAGACAGTAATTGATTGATCACCGCTTACCCGAAGAGGGTGCTGCAGGATTGTTCTGCAGCACCCTCTTTTCTTCACACTTTTCATTAAAAGGATTTTAGTGATGGAACAGACGGATTCCGGTAAATGCCATCACCATATCATACTTATCACAACACTCAATAACCGCGTCATCTCTCACCGAGCCGCCTGGCTCTGCGATATACTGAACACCGCTCTTGTGTGCCCGCTCAATATTATCTGAGAATGGGAAGAATGCATCGGAACCAAGTGTCACACCAGACATCTGATCCAGCCATGCACGTTTTTCCTCTCTTGTGAAGACTTCCGGTTTTACCTTGAAAATCTTCTCCCATGCACCGTCAGCCAGAACATCCATATATTCCTCACCGATGTAAACATCAATTGCATTGTCACGATCTGCACGGCGGATATTGTCCACAAACTGCAGATTCATAACCTGCGGGGACTGACGCAGGAACCAGTTGTCGGCTTTCTGTCCGGCAAGTCTTGTACAATGTACACGGGACTGCTGTCCGGCGCCTACACCGATTGCCTGTCCGTCTTTTACAAAACATACGGAATTGGACTGTGTATATTTCAGAGTAATCAAAGCAACCTTCATATCTCTCTTAGCAGCTTCCGGCAGATCCTTATTAGCTGTCACAATATTGGAAAGCAGTTCGTCATCAATCGGAAGCTCCTGACGTCCCTGTTCAAAGGTCACACCATAAACCTCTTTATGCTCCATCGGAGCCGGTGTATAGTTCTCATCAATCTGAATCACACAATAGTTTCCATTCTTTTTCTGGCGCAGAATCTCCAATGCTTCATCCGTAAATCCCGGTGCGATCACACCATCGGACACTTCACGTTTGATAATAGACGCAGTATCTGCATCACAGACATCGGAAAGTGCGATGAAATCTCCGAAGGAGGACATTCTGTCAGCGCCACGTGCTCTGGCGTAAGCACAGGCAAGAGGAGAAAGCTCTCCCATATCATCTACCCAGTAGATTTTGCGCAGTGTCTCATCCAACGGAAGACCAACTGCCGCTCCGGCAGGGGAAACATGCTTAAAGGAAGTTGCTGCCGGAAGACCTGTTTCCTTCTTTAATTCTTTCACAAGCTGCCATCCGTTGAATGCATCCAGAAAGTTGATATAACCTGGTTTTCCGGAAAGGACGGTGATCGGAAGCTCACTGCCGTCGGCAACATAGATTCTGGACGGTTTCTGATTCGGGTTACATCCGTATTTTAATTCTAATTCTTTCATCATTTACCTCCTGCTTTACATTACTGATTCTTATTCACAATACGAGTTTCATACTTGCCGGTTTCAATATTGATGTAACGCACAAACAGAGAAACTTTGTTGTCCTCATTCAGATTGTTCCATACCAGCTCTGTAAATGCATCGATATCATCCGGAATGCTCACCAGCTTCGGTTCGCCTTCAAAGCTTGGAAGCGGATTGCCGTCATGCATATAGGTGTGGATAAAATGTCCTTCCCCTGCAACACAGTTATTGTAGGCAAAGGTATAACGATTGCACTGATCCGGATTGCCGTTGTTGCTCTTCAGGATAGACATTGCATAACTGTAGGTTCCGTTCTCCACATGCATCACTCCGGAAATACGAGGTGTATAGTTCGGGGCATCCGGCTCAAATTCACGGGAACGCAGTGACTGTTCGAATGTCATCTGAGCATCCATTCCGTCATAAATCGTATCCGTCTGATCCCCGTTGGTTACAATGGTCTTATTACCCAGCACACGAACCGGTGCATAGATAATCAGACTTGGATCTTCCATCTTGGAAGGATCAAACGCCTGTGTGCGGATGCCTTCGCCATCCTCTACAAAGATACGGTTTCTGCTGTTCTCACTTCTGCCCATGATAAAATAGGCAGTGACTGCTGATTTTCCATCGGCAGAACGTCCGATTACGATTCCTCTTCCGGGATAAGAATTCTCTCTTAATTCTTGTTCCAGTGATAACATTTCCATGAATCTTTCTCCTTTTCATCTTCATTTGCGCAGGATAAACGGCACGAAACGCTGCATTTACCCTCATTTTCCAGCGGCTCTTTACAGGAATAAAAAAAGACCCTACACATATCCAAGCTGTCTGCCCAGACGGTCGGCCTATTATCAATTATACTCCCTGTGGTCAATTCCACTTCCGTCAGTCGTATAACTGTCTTTAACATAGCATGAAATTTTCCAAAAGTCAACCCATAGCAACATAAAATGCACTAAAATTGCAGGGATCATACCAATGTCAAAAACATCTGTCTGATCCCTGTAAAACGCTTTTATCCTGCCGCTTATTCCAGTTCAAACTTAATCTTCAAAAATTGCTCCAAAACATCTACACACTTATCTCTTCCCACCCGGTCACTGTTCAGAGTCAGATCATAATTCACCGGATTTGTCCAGTAACCGCCGTGGGTATAATACTTATAATAATCTGCACGATATTTATCCGTTTTTTCAATCAGCTTATGAGCCTCCGCTTCCGTAACTCCCATCTTATTCATAATGGAATTTACGCAGGCACTGCGGGGTGCTTCGATATAGACACTCAGCACATTGGGATACTTTCTCAGCACGTAATCCGCACACTTTCCAATGATAATACAGGACTCTGAATTCGCCAGATGACGGATGATCTGACTTTGGATATTAAACAGATTGATATCGGAAGTAAATTCCTTCATGGAGGGTGTCGCAACCTTCTCAAAGGGAACCCTTCTCAGATAACTCCGTACACGGCCTTCCACGTTTAATTTTTCATCCACCTGACTGAACAATGCTTCATTCAGTCCGCTCTCATCGGAAGCCATTTTCAAAATCTGAGATTCATAACAGGGAATTCCCAGACGGACCGCTAACTTGCTTCCGATTTCTTTCCCGCCGCTTCCAAATCCTCTTGCAATTGTAATTACATAATGATCCATTTTTTCCCCTTTCCTTAATTATGTACAGCCTTATTCTGTCATCATTTTCTGTACTTCATCTGCCGGAATATCCGCTGTATTTCCCTGCAATACAATCTGCCCTTTTTCCATCAAATAAAGAGAATCCGATATGCCAAGCACAAACTCCAGATATTGTTCCACAATAAATACGGTAATTCCCAGTTCCTTATTTACCCTTTTGATTGCCTCTCCGATACTCTGAATGATTGAGGGCTGAATCCCCTCGGTAGGCTCATCCAGAATCAGAATCTTCGGCTTTGTTACCAAAGCCCTTGCAATTGCAAGCTGCTGCTGCTGTCCTCCGGAAAGATCTCCGCCTTTTCGTTTTAAAAACTCCGGCAAAATCGGAAACAATTCATAAATATAATCAGGAACTTTCTTTTCTTTGGATGTTTTAAGACCAAGTTCCAGATTTTCCTGAACTGTCATCTGAGGAAAAATATCACGCCCCTGAGGAACGTAGCCGATTCCCAATTTGGCTCTGTCATAAGTTGCCATCTTAATCATCTCCTGATCCCCCAGACAGATGCTCCCTTCCGGGGTTTTCACAAGTCCCATAATACTTTTTAATGTGGTACTTTTCCCCACTCCGTTCCTTCCGATCAGACATACAATCTTATGATCCGGCACTTCCAGGTCCAGATTCCGAATCACACTGCTTTCCCCATAATATGCACTTACATCATGAAGCTTCAGCATTACGTTCACCTCCTCTTCCCAGATATACCGCCTGAACCGTCTGATCTGCCAGCACATCCTCTATGGAACCTTCCATCAATAATTTTCCTTCATGGAGAACCGTCACCGTATCCGCAATCTGCTTGACAAAATCCATATCATGCTCTACTACAATAATGGTACATTCTTCTTTTATTTTCATTAAAAGTTCGCCTGTCTTAAAGGTTTCCGGCTTTCCCATTCCCGCCGCCGGTTCATCCAACATAATGATTTCCGGCTTCTGGACCAACTGCATGGCGATTTCCAGCCATTGCTTCTCACCGTGAGCAAGAGACCCTGCTTTTACATAGATCCGCTCTTCCAGACCAACCTTCTTTAATGTCTCCATAATCTGTGCTTCTTCTTCTTTTGATAAACGATAGAAGATGGACTGCCAGACCCCTTTATGTCCCTTCAATGACAAGATCATATTGTCCAGAACCGACAACTCCACAAATACAGAAGGCACCTGGAATTTCCGTCCCACACCTTCATTTACAATCTTATATTCTTTCATTCCGGTAAGACGGATCGAATCCTTTCCCTGAGGATAAAAATGCACCGTACCGGCTGTCGGCTTTGTCTTTGCACAGATGATATCGAGAAGCGTGGTTTTACCGGCGCCGTTTGGTCCGATAAAGAAGTGAATACTATGACGTTTTACCTGTATATCCACATCGGTCAATGCCTTAAATCCGTCAAATACCACTGAGATATGCTTTAATTTTAATACAATATCTTCCTTTTCCTGCATCCTAGTCCACCTCCTGCTGCTTCTTTTTTCTTCGCACATATGCCGGGATCTGATCCGTCACCAGCCCCATGATTCCCCCTTTAAAGAACAGAATCGTAATACAGAAAATGGCCCCGATGATGTACTGCCATACGGAAGCAAGTGATCCGGAACTTAAATTGAATTCACACAGATTAATAAAGAATGCTCCGATTACAGCCCCCAAAACAGTGCCTCTTCCACCGATTGCCACCCAGATGATCATCGTAATAGAAAATGAGATTGTCATCTGGGAAGGTGTAATGCTTCCGTTAAAATTAACAAATAATGCCCCGCCGATTCCTGTCAGAATCGCAGACAGGGTATAGATAAAATTTTTGTAATTATTGACACAATACCCGGAAAAATAGGTACGGTTTTCACCATCACGAATGGCAATTAAGAGTTTTCCGAATTTGCTGTTCACCAGAAAACTTGCAAATATGTAAATCAAGATCAGAATCACCAGTGCCGTAAAAAACAGAGCCAGCAGATTCCCTTTATGCGCAGATCCCCTGGTACTTCCAAACATAGAGGGAAAATCCGTGATACCATTATTTCCGCCCGTATACTTGGAATTGGCAATAAACAAGGAGTAGGCAGCCCAGGTCAGAGCCTGTGTAATAATGGAGAAATATACGCCTTTAATACGGCTTCGGAATACAAAGAAGCCGATCACTCCTGCCAATACCCCCGGAACCACCAGAATCAGCAGAAATGTAAGGGGGAGATTTAAAAATGGTTTCCAAAAGCCAGGCAGCTTCGTAAGTCCTCCGGTTTTCATAAAATCAATGATTTCCCCGCCGCTTTCACGAAGTCTCAGATACATTGCCATACAGTATCCACCCAGACAAAAGTAGATCCCATGCCCCAGACTCAGCATTCCTGTATAACCCCAGATCAGGTCCAGTGCAATCGCTACAATTGAATAGCACATACATTTCCCCAGAAACTGAATCATGGATGTGGAAGAAATCAGGAAGGGGCATGCTGCCAATGTGAGAACAATCAGGGCAAAACAGATATGATTTCCTTTTCCTTTTAATTTTGTAGTCATTTTCATTCTGCCGCCTCCTATTCTTCATCCAGACTTCTGCTTCTGATCGTAAACAGACCTTTTGGCTTAAATTGCAGGAAAACAATAATAAGGATCAATACGATGGCACGCGCAATGGAAGCGCTCTGAAAAGCTTCCACAAGGATACTGGAAAAACCAATGACCATTGCTCCAATCACGGTACCAAGTAAATTACCCACACCGCCGAGTACAACTGTCATAAAGGAATACACAATATAATTCTGTCCGACCGTAGAGTCCACCGAGCCAAGCAGTGCAATCGAACATCCTGCAACACCTGCAAGACCGGAACCAATGCCGAACGTGATACAATCAATTTTTTTCGAATTGATCCCCATACACTGCGCCATCTGACGGTTCTGCATGGTTGCACGCATCTGTGCGCCGAATGTGGTCTTATTCATAATCAGGCAGACCACTGCCAGGCAGGCAAGCGCCAGAAGAATAATAAAAATACGGTTATATGCAAACGTATAGGATCCTATTGTGATTCCTTTTTTCAAAAAGTCAGGTGCATTTACATTGACACCCTGGGAACCGAAGATGGATCTTGCTGCCTGCTGCAAAATCAGACTGATGCCGAAGGTTGCCAGCAGACTATCCATCTTCCTGCCGTAAAGCCTGCTGATAATCAGTTTTTCCAACACACATCCCAATAGAAATGCTGTTACAAATGCAAATGGGATGGCAAGGAGGTAGTAAATACTACCTCCCCTGCCGAAGACCGAAGCGAAAACCTCCTGCACGATGTATGTCATATATGCTCCTATCATGACAAATTCACCGTGTGCCATGTTGATAACTCCCATAAGTCCAAATGTAACGGCAAGTCCTAATGCTACCAGCAAATATATGGAGCCAAGGCTAAGCCCATTAAATAACGTATTCCAATCTGCCAATGTCAGCACCTCCCATGCCACTTATGATATCCTATTCGATCGGTTCAATTCCTGCAGCTACGGCCCAGTCATAGGTCTCCAGATACGGATCCGGTGTTACTGCACGGTCTGTTGCATACACTTCATAAATCAATCCATCCTCTTTGATCTGACCGATACGAACCGGTTTTGATAAATGATGGTTGGAACCCTCAATTTCCACCGTTCCTTCCGGTGCGTCAAAGGAGATCCCTCCTGCTTCAATGGTCTTTAAAATATCATCCACTTCAAAGCTTTCTGCTTTCTCACAGGCCGCTGCCCACAGATAAACGGCATCATAAGCAGCTTCCGCCGGGTCAGAGGTCACACGGTCTTCCCCATATTCACCCTTATAGGCTTTTACAAATGCCTCATTTTTGTCCGTATCTGTCGTCTGATAGTAGTTCCAGGAAACCATGTGGCCCTTTAAAATATCAGCTCCGATTGTTGCAACCTCTTCCTCTGCAATCGAGAAGGACATTGTCATGTAATCGTCACTTGTATAATTTTTCTCAGACATCTGTTTGAAGAAAGAGACATTGCCGGTACCATTTAACGTATTGATAATCACATCCGGCTGCGCCGCTTCAATCTTGGAAATAATTGCTGCGAAATCGGTTTGATCCATACCTGCATATTCCTCACCGACCACTTCCAATCCTGCCGCTTCAACCTGCGCAGTGATGATCATATTCGCAGTCCGCGGGAACACGTAGTCAGAACCCAGAAGGAAAAACTTCTTATACCCCTGATCAATCAGATATTCAATCGCAGGTACAATCTGCTGATTCGGTGCGGCTCCTGTATAAACAATATTGGAAGATGACTCCATTCCTTCATACTGTACCGGATAAAACAGAAGCGCATCATAATCTTCGAAAATAGATTTTACTGCTTTTCTGGAAGAAGAGGTCCAACATCCAAATACCGTTGAAACCCCATCCTGATCCACTAATTTTTCCGCTTTCGTGGCAAATGTAGAAGGATCTGACGCTCCATCCTCTTCCTGGTACTTGATCTGGCATCCGAGAACTCCGCCTGCTGCATTGATTTCCTTGATTGCAAGCTTCTCTGCGTCTAATACCGCCTGCTCGGAAATTGCCATGGAACCGGACATGGAATGCAGCAATCCGACTTTAACTTCCCCGTCATTTCCTGACTTGTCAGAGCCACATCCGATGAATGAAACCATCATAGCTACTGAAAGTAAAAGCGCTGCTGTTTTTGATAATAATTTTTTCATAACTCCTACCTCTTTCTCTTTTATTGTTGCATAGGCAACCTCCACAAAAAGAAGGAGCCACTGCCGCTTACAGCAATGACTCCCTTGTCGTTTCTTTCAAACTATCTTTCTGTGTAATAAAAATTATCATAAAGAGAACAGAAATCAAACCGGATAAATCCGACTTTTACCCCCAAAAAACAGACATCTATGATTTTTTGTATTCCAAAGGCGTCATTCCCGTGCTGTTTTTAAACAGTTGTGTAAAATAGTCGGACGCCGTATAACCCAGCATTCGGCTGATCTCATAAATTTTATATTGCCCTCCTTTAATAAGAGGTTTTGCATACTCCATTTTGAACCTGTTATAGAGATTCCGAAAATTCATCCCCGTTCTGCTTTTTACAATTTTCCCAAAATAGTCTTTGTTTAAACGCAAAGCATCTGCCACCTCCTCAAGTGTCAGATTCTGATCGATATGATCTTCCAGATATCGGCACATCCGAAGCAAAAGGGGATCCTCCCAGTTCACATCCTCCTCCGTTATCTTTTTAAAAATGGAGATACGTTCCTCATCCCCGGACCTCCCCATAACCGGAATCAGGCGCTCCAGTACGTTCTCCAGATCGGAATCACGCATAGGCTTCACCACATAATCCACTGCACCCAGACGAAGTCCCTCTCTTGCATACTCAAACGCATCATAGGAACTGATAAATACAAATAAAACTTCCGGATATAATTTCTGCGCCTCTTTCATCAGCGTAATCCCATCCATAAAGGGCATTCGGATATCCGTAAACACCACATCTGCCGGATGCTCCTTCATCCATTCCAGAGCCTGTATCCCATTTGACCTTTCTCCTGCAATCGCAAATCCGTATTTCATCCATGCATTCATTTTTGAATAAACATATCGGAGTGCCCGGTCATCATCCACCAGTAAAACACGATACATGTCAATCCTCCTTTTTTTCCTGCACTTCTTCCAGACAAGCTGCCATCTAATCAAAATCATACCGCAAACTGCATTTCACCAGAAAATTCATGGTCTCTTTGCCCAGACATGCTTCCAGCTGCTGCTTATACTTTTCCAGCAGCACAACACCCTCTGTATCATACTCCCTGCACAATATACGTATTCGCTCAAGAATTGCATCCTGTTCACCCCTGGTCATCCTCTGTGCTGTATCCTGACTCGTTCCGACCTGATCTGTATCTTTCCGGATTCTCTGCTGATAGGATTCTTCCACTTCACTTATGGTGAGATTCCAGATTGTCCGAAACTGTTCTTCTCCGCCAAACGTTCCTTTTTGAATCTCCCTGCGCAGATGGACCTGTTGATCTTTCTTTTTCTCACACTGATTCCTCTTTACCCTATTCCAATTTTGCTGCAATTTCATCCAGAACTTCTTCAATGTCCTGGGCATTTTGAGCCAGAATACGCACACAGACTCCCTTTGCAGCAAGGGATCTGCCATAAGCTACCTGCCTGTTTGTCTCATACTGAAGAATTTCTTCTATTTTTTCCGTTGGTCCATAATAATACAGGGTTCCCTGATGCGTAAAATGATCAAAAAATCCCATATTTGTCAGATCCATCTGTTCTGGTTCCAACAGGCATTGCTCCAGCCAGACAGGCTGTCCATCCACGCTTACACAGACACGGCTGCGATAGTGCCGGAACGCAAACTTCTCACCCATTCCAATCCGCCCTGCCGTCACAAGATCCGAATAAAAGAATTCGCTTTCCTTATCCAACTCCACTTGGGTCATTCCGTCAAACCAGCTTCCCCGAAAAGGAATCACCGCGCAGGGGCGGTAAAACAAAGAAGCGCCTTTTTCCAATCGGATATTCAAGTTTTTTTCAGCAGTTCCCTTCCCCATATCAAACAACTTCGTATACGATTGTTCCGTGATAAGCACCTTGCTGTTCTCTTTGCACCAGATATCATAAGCAAAAGAATCCCCCTTTAAAACTCCGGGCGATGCCATCATCAAGATCAGATGAAGCGTCTCTTTATTTTTCTGCGGCATCCCGATTTTCAATGGACTGGTGAAAAAGCATTCTTCCAGAATACTCTTCTTCTGCTCTTCTTTTATCCACAATTTTAATTCAGTAACCATCCTGAATGTCCTCAAACAACACATTCTTTTTGATCCAGGCAATGACAGCATCCACACTGTCCCCCTGCATCAGATTGGTAAACAGAAAATCTTTTCCCTTTCTCATCCGCTCGGAGTCGTGCTTCATCACCTCCAGACTCGCCCCTACCATTGGTGCAAGATCCGTTTTATTAATCACCAGAAGATCCGAACGGGTGACTCCCGGACCGCCCTTCCGCGGTATTTTCTCCCCCTGCGCTACATCAATGACATAGATTGCAGCATCTGCCAGATCGGGACTAAACGTTGCGGAAAGATTATCTCCGCCGCTTTCGATAAATATAAGGTCCACATCCGGAAACCGGGCTGCCATCTCATCCACCGCTTCCAGATTCATACTACAGTCTTCCCTGATTGCCGTATGGGGACACCCGCCTGTCTCAACCCCCATGATCCGTTCTGCCGGCAATGCAGAATTCTGAATTAAAAATTGGGCATCTTCCTTGGTATAGATATCATTCGTGATAACACAAATCGAATAATCTTTTGACATCTTTCTGGTAATTCGTTCAATCAGAGCCGTTTTTCCGGAGCCTACCGGCCCTCCGACTCCTATTTTTACATATGGCATTGTGTTCCTCCTTATGACATGTAAAGTCTCGAATATAATCGTTCATGATTCATACAGTGGATCTCAAAGGCTCCTCCTGAAACGCCCAGATCTGTCTCCTGTATTTGCCGAACTTTTTCCACAACGGTTTCCAGATGTCCAAGGGTTTTCAACAAAATCCTCTGGCCCTCCATCTGACTTAAGGGAACCAGTTTCACGGCATTATTCACAATCGCCGAAAGCACGCTGTAGCTGTACATACAGAGCAGCAGATCTTCTTCTATGTCAAGAGAGGCTCCATAAATTCCCAGGGCAATCGGATGGAATCCTGTCAGGTGATTCCGGCGGATCTGATCAAAATACCACTTCAGCATACCGCCGCAGTCCCCCATGGATTCCCTTGCTTTCAGATAACGGACACACATCTTACTGCTGCCCCCACGTACTTCCATCGCCGACTTCATGGCGTTTGCCAGTTGATCCAGCCGTATGAGAGCGTCTTTCTTCTCCGCATGGCAATAAGAAAGATGCAAAAGCCCCAGATCCTGATACGGAAACATCTGGATAAAGCCCTTCAGATAAGTCTCCAGCTCTTCATGGGTTTTAATTCTTCCTGTTATGACATAATCCTCCAGTCCGTTGGATAGAGTAAATGCTCCGATTGGAAAAAAAGCATCCACGGATTGCAGGATTTTCAAAAAATCATTCTTAACCATTGCCATGTTCCTGCTTATGCTCATGTGTATGCCCATGTGCATGGCAGACCGTAAAATCCTTAAATTTCTCCAATCTCTTTTCCGGCTGAAACCCTGATTTCTGCAAATACTGAAACGTGGGACTGTCATAGACAACCGCCACCTCATGTTCTTTGATGGAAAGCGTCAGATGGCGGTTTCCCAACGCAAAACACAAGCGTCCCATTTCCTGCATGGTATCAACCTTTACTACAGTCAATTCACAGGGAAGAACCTCCACTGCAACAATACGGTTTTCATCTGCAAACAGAATATCTCCATCCTTAAGCGGTTCTCCTGCCCGAATTCCAAACGCTTCTCCGCTTTCGGACTTTTTTCTTAACAACTTTTTTTCAAGCTCATACCATTCAAGCCAGACATGCTCTACCTGTCTGTCCCCGATATCAAATGTCTTTCGATTTCCAATTACCTTTTCTACAATCAATCTGATTTCTCCTTATCTCTGCTCTGCCCGTTTAAAACAGATAATATCTCTGTGCCAGAGACAATTCTTCTGCTGCTTTGCATGTGATCAGTTCTCCGTCTACACGCACTTCATAAGTTTCCGGGTCCACCTGAATATATGCAATGACATCATTATTTTTCATATCCTTCTTTCCAATATCCCTGCAGTGCTCCACGGGAAGTACCTGTCTTTGTAAATTCAGTCTTTCTTTGATTCCGGCATCGTACGCAGCTCCGGAGACGAAGGAAATACAGGTTCTCTTTCTGGCAAGCCCGTACGCTCCGAACATATTCGTATAAACAACCGGCTGGGGAGTCGGAATAGAAGCATTGGCATCTCCCATCTTTGATGCAAGAATAAATCCGCCTTTTAAGATCATTTCCGGCTTTACTCCGAACAATGCAGGTTTCCAGAGGACGAGATCCGCCATTTTCCCAACCTCCACAGAACCCACATATCTGGATACTCCATGTGTGACAGCCGGATTAATCGTATACTTTGCAATATATCGTTTTACCCGGAAGTTATCATTTTCCCCACTGTCTTCCGGAAGCGGTCCGCGCTGTTTTTTCATCTTATCGGCGGTCTGCCAGGTTCTGGTAATCACCTCGCCGACACGCCCCATTGCCTGGGAATCAGAACTCATCATGGAAAAAATCCCCATGTCATGCAGTACATCTTCCGCCGCAATGGTTTCCGGACGGATTCTGGAATCTGCAAAGGCAAGATCCTCCGGAACATTTTTATCCAGATGATGACATACCATAAGCATATCCAGATGCTCATCCAGCGTATTCCTTGTAAACGGCATTGTCGGATTCGTAGAGGAAGGAAGAACATTTGGAAATGATGCCGCACGGATGATATCCGGAGCATGCCCGCCGCCCGCACCCTCGGTATGATAGGTATGGATTGTTCTTCCATTAAATGCAGCAATCGTATCTTCCAAAAAGCCAGCTTCATTCAGAGTATCGGTATGAATGGAAGCCTGTACATCGTATTCATCGCATACACTCAGACAATGGTCAATTGCAGCCGGCGTAGAGCCCCAGTCCTCATGCAGCTTCAGTCCGCAGGCTCCCGCCTCTATCTGCTCTCTTAGCGTATCGGGATCGGAAGAATTTCCTTTTCCGAGAAATCCAAGATTCACAGGGAAATCTTCGGCTGCCTCCAACATTTTCTCAATATGAAAACGTCCCGGCGTACAGGTGGTTGCATTGGTTCCGTCCGCTGGACCGGTGCCGCCTCCGATCATGGTCGTAATCCCACTGTACAAAGCAGTCTCAATCTGTGCAGGACTGATAAAATGAATATGGGTATCCATACCGCCTGCTGTCACGATAAGCCCTTCCCCTGCAATGATTTCGGTACCTGCTCCAATAATCAGGTTTTCATCCACCCCATCCATGATCGCCGGATTTCCGGCTTTCCCGATTCCACAGATTTTTCCATCCTTAATTCCAATATCTGCTTTTACGATCCCCCAGTAGTCAACGATGACTGCGCTTGTGATGACCGTATCCGGGCAGTCCTGATCTCTTACTTTACAGGACTGTCCCATACCATCCCTCAGAGATTTCCCGCCTCCGAACTTCGCCTCTTCCCCATATACTGCATAATCCTTCTCCACCTCGATCAATAGTGAAGTGTCTGCCAGACGGATACGGTCTCCCGTGGTAGCGCCATACATATCTGCATATTTTGCCCTGCTCATCTTATTCATATGTCATTCCCCCCTTAAACTCCTTTTCTGCTGCTGCTTTTAATGCCTTTTCTTTCACTGCGGGGTCATCCATACTGCCCTCAACCAGTCCATTCAATCCATATCCCTCTCTGGTTCCGCCAATCTCCACCAGATTGACGCGTCTGGTCTCTCCCGGCTCAAACCGCACTGCCGTTCCGGCAGGGATATCCAGCCGCATTCCGTATGCACGTACTCTCTCAAATTCCAGTGCTTTATTTACTTCAAAGAAATGAAAATGAGAACCAACCTGAATGGGCCGGTCTGCGGTATTTGTAACCTGTATCTGTGCCGTATCTTTTCCGGCATTCAGTTCGATTTCACCCTCTTTTGGAATCACTTCTCCCGGAATCCATTCACCGACTGCCGGAATCGGATGATGAACCGTCACAAGCTTGGTTCCGTCCGGAAACGTGGCCTCCAGCTGAATCTCGTCTATCATCTCCGGAACCCCTTCCATAACATCCCCGCTTCCCAGCATCTTCGTTCCCATGCTCATAAGCTCCGTAACTGTGTGTCCCTCCCTTGCCAGTTCCAACAATTCTGAACTGATGTAAGCAATTGCCTCAGGATAATTCAATTTCAATCCCCGCTCCCTGCGCTCTTTCGCAAGTGAACCAGCCACATGAATCAGCAGCCTGTCTTTCTCTCTTGGTGTTAAATGCATATGATTTCCTCCTTTTCAAACGGCTACATCCCCGAAAAACAAAACATGGACTTAAAAGAAACAGCTTTGTTTCCTCTAAGTCCATGTTTTTTTCACATTATAACATACCTTTTTTGTATTTTAAAGTTAAAATTTAAAACCATAAATTTTTAAATACAGATTCTACTTAACAACACTCTCCATAAATCTCTGAATAATTACCGCACAGGTAGCACGATTCACTTCTCCCTGCGGATTCAGTTTTCCTTGTTCGCCAGTAACCAGTCCCTCTGCCACAATCCACTTCACTGCATCTTCTGCATACGCTGAAACATTTATTCCGTCTGGGAATACTGACATATCTGCTTCTGCTTTGACATCGTATTTCTTATATGCTGCAAAACGATACAACATCGCAGCCATCTCTTCCCGGCTGATGGTTTTAGCCGGATCGAACAATCCTGTATTTTTGTAACCTGTTACAATACCATTCTCATTTGCCCACTCAACTGCTTCGGTATAGAATTGATTTTCTTCTACGTCCGGGAACGCTGCCTGATACTCTATCTGCGGACACCCTTCCATACGATACAGGATCGTTGCAAACTGTGCACGGTTCATTCCCAGAGCAGGTCCGAAATGTGTCTCATCCATGCCGGTCATGATCTGCTGATCATAAACATACTGTACCGCATCTCTGAACCAATTGTCCTCTTCCACATCTTCGAAAATCTCTTCAACCGGAGTCGTTATCGGTTTACTCAGATAATCCTTTGCCAGCTTCTCGATTTCCCGTACACTTAATGCCTTGTCTTCAATACGGAAGTTATCAATCAGACCCTTGTAGTATTCTCCTGATCCCCAGTTTGCTTTTCCCAGATACAGGATACTGTTTTCTCCCAGAATATCTGCAGCATTATATTTGCTTTCTACTCTTGCCTTTTCTTCTCCATTTACATAAATCGTCGTATCCAGATCTGTCAATACAACAGCTACATGCATCCATTCACTTCCAACGGTTGTCTCGGCTACTGCCGGTCTGCTTCCGGAGTTCTGATAACGTTCTGCCTTCAATGTTCCTTTAGCTTCCAGAATTCCGATGTACGTTTCCTTCTGATAATTTTGTGTCTTAGCATCCGGAGCTGCATAGAAGCACCAGTTGGTAGAACTGTTTTCCGGCTTCATCTCAAAGGAAATTGTCATCTCGTTCACATCGGTCAGAAGACTGCTTCCATCCTTTGCCGCTACCTCCAGGAAGTTGGACGTACCATTCAGATACAGGGCCTTTCCTCCCTTATGATCCTGCAGCGTATAGGTTCCGACAGCCTTTGCATTTCCGCCATCAAATCCGTCTGCTCCTGCTTCTGCATCAAAATTAAAGTCTGCAAGTACTTTGGATTCTGCATTTTTTCTGATTACTACCGTATATACCTTCGATGTTTCATGGTCCTGTGCCTTGGAAGTAAGCCGTATTCTTGTCACATTTCCCTTTGTCTCAATCGTTCTTGTCCTGGTATCGTCAATCAGAATGTCACCTGCATATACCAGACCGCTTCCCACAGCAGGTGTCACATCCATCGCTACGCTTGTCGTATCTTCCGGAATCACCAGTGTATATTCCGTCGTATCTGGTGCAAATGCCGGTGAAAGTTCGCCCTGATCAAAGGTCAGACTCTTAAGTTCTGCATCTGTATCATATTCTGACTGTGCGGAAGTTGTAATTCCAAACAGACCTCCAACCGGTGTATTTTTGGATGTTCCCTGGAATTTAACCGTCACCTTTCCATCTTTTGCCGCTGCAATCAGATCTTTCGGAATCTCCACGGTATATACAAAGAACTCATTGGACGCAGGTGCATCCGCAAACGCATAAGTTTCAATCTTTGTACCATTTACAAGAATATCAAACTCTCTTGACCGGTCTCCCGAATAAAACGTACAATTCAGATAATTGTGTTCTGCATCGGAATCAATTTTCAGATCATAGCTGAACCATCCGCCTGCCTTTGCATCACGATACTGTTTGCCGTTATAGGTTCCCAGTCCCGAGTTATCGCTCGCCTGCATGTTCTTTTCCAGTTCGTAGTTATTCGCGTCAAAGGTAAACAGGGAATCAATACTCATCTCTGCATCACGAAGTACTTCTTTCTCCTGAAGGATGCGCTTCTGAGCAGCCGGAGAGTCTTCGCCTTCCAGATACATATACAGACCGTAACGTTCCTGATATCTTCTGTAATGCGGCGTATAAATCAATTCCTCAGAGTCCGTATTGTTCAGTTTAAACTGAACCTGTCCGTCTTCGCTGTCCTCGATTCGAACCAGATTTTTCTCTACATCTGCTTTCCATGCTTCCACATCATCATAATTTTCCATCAGAATAGTGGTTTTTGCAGTAGCATCAAAGGTTCCCACACGCACAGAAACACCATTATTTGCAGAGGCCTCAATATTATTTGTGGACAATGCTGTACTTAATACAACCGGTCCATATTTAAATGCAATTAAATTGGGATTATCCGGCATATCGTATACCTGGACTTTCATCGGCATCTGATAAGTAATCTTATCTCCTGCCTTTACATTTTTTACCAGATAATATCCGTCAACTTCTTCCAGTTCTGCCTGGGTTCCGTTTACTTTTATCACTGCTGTATCCGCAAGCCACCCTGGTTTACGAAGTTTCAATACCGTTCCTGCCTTTACCTCGCCGTCTTCTGCTGAAACTTCAAAAGTCACTGTATCTTTGGTTGGTATATCGGCAATCTGCTTTAATACCAGATTGTGTGCTTCATCCTTGAGTGTTGATGAGAAGAACATATGAACATAAACTCCGTCTGAATCCACTTCATAGATATTCTCACCCAGTTTTGAGAAATTCTCCATACCGGTTCCCGTACAGCACCAGAACTCATCAAACGGGCGGTTAAACACTTTGTTATAACCCGGCGCCATCGGCTGGAAGTACATGGTCGTACCTGTCTTGGGATTCTGTGAGGACAGGATTGCATTGATATAGGTATTTTCAAAGTAATCCATATACTTTTTATCTTTGGTTACGTTAAACAATGCTTTGGACAGCTTCAACATATTATAAGTATTACAGGTCTCACAAGTCAGAGCTGCATCGTATTCAGCCTTGGTTGCATCATATCCCAACTCATCAGCTGCATGGAAATGCTCTGCCTGACTGTTGCCTCCGGTCACGTAGGTATGATGTTCCACCACGATATCCCAGAAGTTTTCGGCAGCCTCCAGATACATATTCAGTTCCCCTTTTTCTGCCTCTGTCAGTTTCTCATAATACTCTTGATTTTCTGTCAGTACCGTATAACGTTTTAAAGCTCCCGTCAATTTCGGAATGGTCGTATTGGCATGCTTTCCGTTCAATACGTCCTGATTATTCTGAAGCTGCTTAAACAGGTCGGTCTCATCAAAATACTGTGCAGCCACTTTGTAATGAGCATTTCCGGTGAGATTATAAAGCTCATAAAGCGCTTCATTCATTCCGCCGTACTCTACGGACAGCATCTTATTCTTATCCGTCAGCTTCTGCATACGATTATAAAGATACTCTCCAAAACCTTCTGCAACTTTCAGCGCTTTCTCGCTGATTTCGGTATCATCCACATTTTTACTGATATCAATCAGTCCTGCCAGAACCTTATGCAGATTATAGTATGGAACAATCAGATTATCATTGCCCTTGTTTGTAGCGGATTCCACTCCGTCGACTTTCTTTAATTCGCCTTCCGGAAATGCCGAGATATATCCTGCATGGTCGGGATACTTGACTGCATATGCATCCTGGCACTTTTCCAGTCCGTTAACTGCTGCCTGCAGCTCTTTTTTCAATTCTTCTTTTGTCGCAGAATCAGAACAGCTTAAATATGCCTGAGACAGCGCTGACATATAATGTCCGAATGTATGTCCGCGGAAGTTATTTCCTGTATTTCTCTCCCACCCCCGATAACCAGAGTCGGTTGTCGGTGTAAGACCAGCTACCTGATAGAAGCAATAGAGGAATTTTTCCGAACTCAGACTCAGAAGATAATCATTTTCTTTGTCCGCTGCATTCACCAGATAAGAATCCTCAAGCAGCACATCATCCAGAAGGCTGGAGATATTATCCAGTTTTTCTTTCTCCGGCTCAACACTCACGGAAAAGCTCTTCTCCACCTTTTCTCCGTCCAGATAAGAAGCGGATGCTGTCAATGTAACAACAACTGCCGCTTCACCCACTTTCGGTCTTACAACCGTACCGTCATTGCCGATTACGGACGGATCAGAGGATGTCCACGTAATATCGGAACCTGAGATTCCAGTCATAGGCAAAGCCAGATTGGAAGTTGCACTGCCTGGGATCGAAACTGCATCCAGATCTGCCTGTGCAATGGCTTTCTTATCCAGAACCTTTCCGAACTCTTCATAAAGACTTACCACATCCGCTGCATCTGCCACATCATTGTAGAGCTGATACTCATCAATTGCTGCTTTCAGGTAAGCCCCCTTGTAGTTCGGTCCATTATATCCGATGGATTTTTCCATGGATGCATCAGAACCCAATACACCCGTAGAGGTTCCCGTAATCGGATATGCTACCGTTGTAGTACATGCAAGACCGTTGCGGTACATACGAACCGCTTTTGTCTCATGATCATAAGTAACTACAACATGGGTCCATTCACCTGCCGGGAAAAATTCATCCCTTGAACCCTGTACCTGTACATTGTACGGCTGACCGCTTGAAGGCCCGATGGAAAGAATCAGAGGGGCATTCTGCTGGGTTGAGAGATACCAGCCGTCCGAATTATAAGCTCCCTTATTCCATGTAATAATCTGTTCCCCGGTCATCTTCTCCGATGGATTCAGCCAGAAAGACAGGGTCAGATCCTGGGGCTGCAGATCTGTGCTGGTTCCCAGATTGACGTAACTGCTTCCATTCATTGCCAATGCTTCTCCCGCAATTCCGTCTACATATGCCGCGCCTTCTAAACTCCCATTATTGCCTTTTCCGCTGGAATCATCCAGATCTCCGTCAAACTTCAGATTCAGCACCTGATTTTGAAGCCCTTCCCTCTGGCCGTCAGAAGCTGCCGCATACACAGGCAAATTATCACATACCATAAATGCAGCAAGTAAAAATGCCAATGCTCTTTTTCTCTTCATATTTGTCTCCTTTCCCTTTTTCGTTTTTGCATATAACAAATATGTACTTTTTATATTTTAAACGAAAAACTGTTTAATAGCGTTTAGTTTTTTTCGATTTTTGTTGACTTTTTTAAATTTTTGCACTTAAATTAAGGGGACATCCTTTTCAAGATATACACTCTGACAAATTTGCAACCAAAATTCAAAATATTTTACTCATTTTATTATAGGAAATTCTCCGAAAGAATATCAGGATATGCTTCGCTTTGTTTAAGAATTCATGAAGAAAAGCCCAGAAATCTCAAATTTCTGGGCTTTTATGAGAGGCGCAGACCGGATTTGAACCGGTGGATACTGGTGTTGCAGACCATTGCCTTACCACTTGGCTACTGCGCCACAATGACTCCGACGGGAATCGAACCCGTGTTACCGCCGTGAAAGGGCGATGTCTTAACCGCTTGACCACGGAGCCATAACTATTTTATTTTTCATCCGCTTTATTTTTTCTAAAGCAGTGACCGAAAATTATAATATCATAGTCAGATGTAAATTGCAAGTGTTTTTTCAAATTTTTTTTATTTTTTTTACTTCAGGCTGAAAAATCACCTTAAGATCTCTCAGCCTGCTTTTAATCCCTATCTATAACACGTATTTCTTTAAAGTTTCACGGACTGCTCCGATTCCCTTTGTCATCTCTTTCAGATACCCACAAACCTTCTCTGCCAGGCCTGTCTCATACAAATCTACGCCGAAGATTTGTTTCATCTTCAGTATCGGTGCAATAGATTCCTCTACCTCCTGCCCCTCTTCCAGCTTCAACCCTGCCACATACGGACACACCGTGTCAAGCAGCGGGTCCGGACTGAGTTCAAACTTGTTGCCATCATCATCCACGGCCATCAGATAACGCAGCCATCCTGCAAATACCAGCGGAATCAGTTTCAAATCCTCTATATCCAGTTCTTCGGATGCCTGATATGCCTTAATTGTTTCACCAAAACGGATTGCCAGCTTCTGCGAAGTATCTGTGGCAATACGCTGGGGCGTATCCGGCATAAATGGATTTGGAAACCGAACGTGCAATACGGTATCCATAAACTCTTTCGGATCAAGTACTCCGGGATGGACAACAACCGGAAGTCCTTCCTCATATCCGATGCGTTCTACCAGCTTTTTCAGTTCCGGATCTTTCATTTCGCCGGATATTTTCTGATATCCCAACAGACATCCAAAAACAGCTAACGCTGTATGCAGCGGATTCAGGCAAGTGCAGACCTTCATCTTCTCTGCCTTTTCTACCGTCTCCCGCCCTGCGAACAGCAAACCGCCTTTTTCCAGCTTGAGTCTTCCGTTTGGAAATGCATCTTCAATCACCAGATACTCACACTCTTCCGCATTGACAAAGGGGGCAACATACGTGTTTTTAGCGGTAACCACCGGCTCTGATTCTTCCACACCGTCTTTTCTCAATGTTTCCTCCACGGAAGCATCCGGTCTGGGGGTAATCTTATCAATCATCGTCCAGGGAAATGTCACTTTTTCTTTATCATTGACATAAGTCAGGAAGCCGGTATCTGCTTTTCCATTTTCCGACCATTTTTCTGCAAATGCCCGGATTGCTGCGTACAGTTTCTCTCCATTATGAGAACAATTGTCCATACTGACCATGGCAACGGGCTTCCCGCCTGACTGGAATCGTGCATACAAAAGCGCTGCCACCTTACCAATATAACTCTTTGGTTTTTCCGGTCCTGCCGCAAAGTCTGCTTCCACCTCCGGAAGAAGTATCCCCTTTCCGTCTGTCAGGCTGTAACCTTTTTCTGTGATGGTGAATGTCACCATCTGCAGAGAATCTTTGGTAAAAATTTCTTTCAGCCGTCCAAAGTCCGCTTCATTGTCAGAATCCACAGTCAGAGATTCCACCACACTTCCCACGACAGTCTTTTCCACAGTTCCGTCTGCCTTTAAAGTTACCAGAATGCTGTAATCATCATGAGGGTGATTCATCTTCTCCACGATTTCATAATCATACCCTTCTGCAACCACAAGACCACGGTCCAGAATCCCTTCATTCAGCAGTTTCTGCACCACATTTGCCTGGAATGCACGGAAAAGATTTCCCGCTCCAAAATGTACCCAGAATGGATTTTCCTTCGTTGCTTCCGTTACTTTTTCCCGGTCAAACTGCGGAAGTGCATAACCTGCTTTCTCCCACAGTTTCACCTCCCGAAGTCCCTGTGTATTTAATTTCACGATTCTTTGGCTCCTTTCGCGATAGCTTCCCATAACCCGTTCAGATAGGCTGCTCCCAGTGCACGGTCATAGAGTCCATATCCCGGCATCGCCACCTCATCCCAGATCATCCTTCCATGGTCAGGGCGAATCGGTCCGTCAAAGCCGATCTCATACAAAGCCTTCATGATCTCATACATATCGAAGGTTCCGTCGGAAGACAGATGTGCCGCCTCTTCAAAGTTTGTCGGTGAATGAAATTTCAGATTCCGCACATGCGCAAAATGTACTCTCCCTCTCAGAGAGCGAATCATATCCGGGAGATCATTCTCCAGATTGGTTCCGTAGGAACCGGAACAGAAGGCCACACCGTTGTGGGGATTATCCACCATCTTCATCACACGAAGAATATTTTTCTTGTTGATGATGATACGGGGCAGCCCAAATACGCTCCATGCCGGATCATCCGGGTGAATTGCCATGTTGATATCATATTTATTGCAGACCGGCATAATCCGCTCCAGAAAGTATTTCAGATTCTCAAACAATTTCTCATCATCAATCTCTTTGTACATTGCAAATAGTTCTTTAACATGTTCCATTCGTTCCGGCTCCCACCCAGGCATGACCGTTCCATTCATATCTCCCGCAATTGATTCAAACATCTTTTCCGGGTCCAATGCATCAACTGCTTCCTGGGTGTAAGCAAGCACGGTAGAACCATCAGGACGCACTCTGGCAAGTTCTGTCCTGGTCCAGTCAAAGACCGGCATGAAATTATAGCACACCAGATGAATATCTTCCAAACCCAAATTTTCCAATGTTTGAATATAGTGATCAATATACCGGTCACGCTCAGCTTTACCTGTCTTAATGGCATCGTGTACATTGACGCTTTCAATTCCGGCTACCCGAAGTCCTGCCGCTTCTACTTCCTCTTTCATGGCACGGATTCTTTCACGGCTCCACACCTCTCCCGGTACCGTATCATACAACGTAGTGATAACCCCCGTCACGCCTGGTATCTGACGAATCTGCTGCAATGTTACCGTATCAAATTTCGATCCATACCACCTGAGTGTCATTTCCATAGCTTTGTCCCTTTCTTTGTTATCTTTCACTTTTTATAATCAAAGTCCGGAATCTGATGCCATCTTTCTTTCAAATAATGTGCCACCAGTTTCGGCTTTCTGTCTCTGGTAAAGATTCCTTTCTTATTTCCCTGTACCCTCAACAAACTCTGACTGGTTGCAAAATCGGCAAAATTCCAAACCTGCTCCCCTACTACAAAATCATAGTCATCGAATACGTTATTGTTCATCTTATAATAATCCACCTGGTATTCCTCCGTATACATCACCGGTGTTGTATCATGGAATCCCATTACCGTATCTGCACCATATTCGGTAAATACAACTGGTTTTCCGTATTCTCTCCAGGCATCTAATTCCTGCCGCAGCGCCTGCTCGGGTATTTCCAGATCGGGAGCACCAAAATACCACCCATAATAACGATTGAGGCAGATCACGTCACTGAGCAGTCTGGAACAATCGCTCTTTGGTCCGTTGCCCATCTGTACACTGACCAGTGTGCACGGACGTTTCTGAGGGTCCAGTTCTCTTGCCAGATCATATAAGGGCTTGAAGTAGTCATATGCTCCCGGTGATGCGGAATCCGGTTCATTGGCAATACTCCACATCACAACACAGGCATGGTTCTTATCCCTGGAAATCAAATCCCGGATTACCTCCTTATGATGTTCCTGGGTCTGTACACCGTGCTCCGGATCAAAGGTACTTATTTTCTCTCCGTTAAAGTTTGCACCGCCTCCGAATTCCAGATTAACGCCCACCGCTGTGGTCTCATCAATCACTACAATTCCCTCTTCATCGCACTGGCGCATCATTTCCTCACTATATGGATAATGACTGGTACGGAAGCTGTTTGCCCCCTGCCATTTCATAATAGAGATATCCTTTGTATTCATCGGAAGATTCATGCCCCTTCCTGCCGGAAAAGTGTCCTCATGTTTTCCATAGCCTTTAAAGTAGAACGGCTTTTCATTGATCAGGAATCTGGTTCCGTCCACACGTACCGTGCGTACACCGTAAGGCAGTGTGTAAATATCTTCTCCAAATGTTACCTTCACTTCATACAGGTAGGCATTCAGCGGCTGCCATAAGGTCACATTCCGGATTTTCAGAACGCCTTCCCTTCCATTGCTCTCTGCCACCTTGTTTCTTTCTTTGTCAAAAACCTCGATCTTACAGTCGCCCTCTCCAACCGCATCCACTTTATAAATCAATTCTGCGTCACTGCCCTTCACTTCCGGAACAAGGGTAATATCCTCAATATAATTCTTCGGTGTCGTATACAATTTTACGGGACGCGTGATTCCGCAGTAATTGAAAAAGTCAAAATTGGGGTTATTCTGAGGCTTTTCAGATGCCGGACTACCCATGCCTCCCATCAATCCTCCCAGCATATTTGTTTTTCCGCCTACCGGAAGTGTGGTATAGTCGATAATATTGCTGACTGCAATCGTCAGCAGATTGTCCCCATCTGCAATTTTATCAGTAATCTCCACCTCGAAAGGGAGAAACCCTCCCTTGTGCTCACAGATCAACGCTCCATTTAGATAAATCTTTGCTTCATGGGTTACCGCTGCACAACGAAGCATCAAACGCTGGCTTTTTGCAAAAGCCGGAACAGAGATCATTCTCTGATAAAATACCCATCCATAATGATCACGAAATTCGATACCTTCTTTTAAGTCGTTGTATGATGACGGCACCGGCATGGTCATTGCTTCCTTCAGAGGTTCCTGATACCACCCTTCCTGAAATCCATTTCCGTCATCTAACTTAAAATTCCACACGCCGCTTAAATCGCATAAAAAACGAGACGGTGTCAAAATCGGATATAACATATTTTAATCCCTCCTGATAAATGAATGATAACTTTTATTTGTCTGCCTTTTCCCGCTTCTGCTCAAGAATCTGTGCATTTTTCTCTACTCTTTCCTTCCCCAGCGGATATAAAAATTTCAGTGCCAGCGCCAAAAGGACAAACCCCAGTGCCGGCACCAGACAAGTGATGTTATAGATACCGTTCACAACATTTTCGTCAAACTGCGTAACCTTTGTATAACCGATCGCGGTAAGCAGACTGCCTGTAAGACCGGCAGATGCTGCCTGACCAATCTTTCTTGCGAAAGAATATACTGCATAAATGGTTCCGTCAGAACGTTCTCCTGTCTGAACCTCGGTATCATCAATGACATCGGTAATCATCGCCCAGGTAATCAGAGAAAAGATACCAAGACCGATATAGGTACATGCAAAGAGCCCAACGAAAACCCAGGCATTATCCGTGTGAAGGAAAAACGTAAAAATCAAAACAGCCGCACTAAGAAGTGCCGATGCAATTCCCAACTCTTTTCTTCCAAATTTCTGCGAAAGTTTTACTGTGAACAAGGAACAGACCAGTGTAATCACCGTTCCCACCAGGCCTGCTGCTGACTGTGCCCTGACATTCCTGAAGTAATTCGGATAAATATAAGCCGCCATACCGGATAAAGTCAACTGCGCAAGCAACATACAAATTGAGCTTAGGATAATACCAATCAACGGCCTGTTGTGTGCCAGACCTGCCAGCAGATCCTTGAGATTAAACTTTTCCGTCTTCTGCTCTACTTTTACCCGCTCTGTAGTCAGCATATAGCAGAGCATATAACATACAACTGCAAATACAGAACAAAAGAATGCAGCATATGCCATCTTTGTTCCGGAAAGTACCTGATTTCCTTTCTCATCCGTATAATAAACAACCATCGGCATTACCACGCCGATTACAGTACCTGCTAAAGAAGCGCCGATTGTTCTCCAGTTTGACAGTTCTGCACGATCCTTCGGATCACCGGATATCGCTGATGCCATAGAACCATAGGGAATGTTAATACTGGTGTAAAATACGCTGCCCCAAAGCAGGTATGTAAAGAACATCCAGAAAATTTTAAATCCCATAGGCATATCCTGAAACCAGGATGCATACATCAGAAAAGACGCTACCGCTACCGGTCCCGACATTCTGCGGATCCACGGCAGAAATTTCCCTTTCGCCCGCGGTCTGCTCCGGTCCGCGATCTGTCCCATAGCCACGTCTGTAAATGCATCCAGAAATCGTGCCAACATCATCATTACGCCTACCAGACCGCCGGAAATCCCCATAATATCCGTATAAAACTTCATTAAGAACATTGTTGAGAGTATAAAGGTGAAGTCATTTCCGAAATCACCGAACATATACCCTACTTTGTCTGCAAATCCAAATTTTTTCACTGCCTTCGTTGTCTCCATAAGCTGCCTCCCAGATAATATCTTTTCCGTCCAATATCCATGACCCTGCGTGTGCAGACACACTCCGGTTCATGGCTGTTGTCCGGGGCTTTCATAATAGAGTTTTCCGAATTTATCAAGAATTATACCTGTGTTCACTTATTGATTTATTTTTATTAAAATTTCTGCTTTTAGAGACTTCTGTTACCAGATATAAAAACGAACTTTTAGATTTTTAACTAAACAGAGATGTCTGCTGACGCAGACATCTCCATATATGAAAGTCAGATACTCCGTGCTTTGCACTCCCGCATCTGCCGCCCGGATTTTATTAAACTTAATACTGCTTACACGATTTGTGCGCTTTCTCATGTTCGGACTACACATATTCCAACCCCAATTGCTCCCGGACCGGTATGAGATCCGATACTAAAAGACAGGGGATTATAATATACGTTAGACCCAGGAAAGGCCTCCGCCAAAGCATTCTTCCACTCTTCTGCTTCCTCCTGGCTTAAACCCGCCCCTGCTGCTCCAAATTGAATCTGTTTTCTGTCTACCTCAGCAAACCTGGTATCCAGATCTTTTTGAAGCGCCTCAATCATCTTATTCTTACATTTCTTCATTCCCCGGACCTTGGCAAAGGCATCCAGCTTTCCTCCCTGGATCGTAAGAATCGGTTTTACATTCAAAACTGCTCCGAGAGCAGCCCCGGCTGCCGTAACTCTGCCGCCTTTTTTCAAAAACTCCAGAGTATTCACTGCGATATAGATGCTGGCATCATAGGCATATGTCTCCAACTGCTCCTTGATTTCTTTTGCTGATGCTCCCATATCCGCCATTCGTTTCGCTTCTAACACCGATTCCCGCATAGTTACGGAAATTCTATGATTATCCGCCACCATCACTTTCCCCTCATACTCTCTGGATAGCCCAATGGCAGTCTCACAGGAGTTGCTGAGCCCGCTGGACATAGAAATATAAATCACTTCCTCATATCCTGCCTTCAGAATCTCATCCCAAAGCTCCATAACCTCCCCGGGCGAAGGTTGGGAAGTGGATACTTCTCTTCCGCCGGTAAGGCTATTGTAAAAACTCTCCTGCGTAAGATCAACGCCTTCATAACAAACCTTTCCATCGATAATGACAGGCATGGAAATCAGAAATATTCCCATTGCCTCAGCCTCAGCTTTCATAATTCCGCTATTACTGTCCGTCATAACAGCTGTTTTCATAGGTAAAACCTCCTTCTTCCTGTACATACTCTCTTTTTCTCTCAACTCATATTCCAAGTATCCACCGTGCAGAAAAAAAGGCAATCAAACACGTCCCTGCGCCGTACGCCAACTCTTGTATGGTGTGCCGCTTTAATTCAAGTGAAGACCAGACTATCGCCGCTGCCATCGCCAGACAAGGAATCAGCGCCGCCCATCCTGTAAAATACAGCAACAACAAAAGCGGACCTGTTACACCGCATGCGTGTCCGCTTGCACGTATATGAATAAATTTATTAAATGCCGTCAGAATAACAACGGACAAAAAGTAGGTAATATCAATTAATTTCAGATTTTTTCCCGCCCCTGACAGATATCCCAGGATCAAAGCAGACATATAACCTGCAAGATTCAGGACAAAGGCAAGATTTCTCTGCCCCTCCCGGCCTCCTTCTTTCCATCCGGGCAGAATCCGCTGAAGAGGATAGGCAAGAACAGGAACCATTCCAAGTAATAAAATTGACATCAGAATCTCTCCCATTCCCCGAAAAATATCATCCCTGCTCATGGAAAGTATCAAAATCAATGCCGTAATTAATATAGGAGGGGTTGTGACGATACGAATCATCTTTGCTATGTTTTCTTTTCTAGTCAACCCTCTTGCACCCCCAGAAAAATAATGCTACTGTTCCCGGACCAGTATGGCTGCCAATCGTAGTTCCTACGTGATTAATCTCCACGCTTCCATGCAGTTTGGGAAATCGCTGTTCCACAAGATCAGCCACTTCTTTTGCATCTTCATAACAGCCTGATTGCGAAATATAACATTTTCCGGAATAATCAAGTCCATCAACAGCAAACTCCTCCATCTTATCTACGATGGCACGGATTACTTTCTTTTTTGTGCGTATCTTGAATCTCGGTGTCAGACATCCCCTGCTATCCATATTCAAAAGCGGACAAATATTCAGTAATCCTCCGATCGCTCCAGCTGTCTTTGATATTCTGCCGCCTTTGATATAAAAAGTAAGATCGGTGGAAAAAAACCAATGGTGCAGATTCAGTTTATGTTCTTCTGCCCACTCATAGACTGCTTCTATTTTTTCTCCCTGATCCCGCAGATCTGCAAGCTTATCCATGAGCAAACCATATCCGGAAGACGCCCCCAAAGAATCTACCAGAAAAATCTTCTGTTTCGGGTAACGTACCGCCAGATTTTCCCTGGCAATCATCGCTGAATTCATCACACCAGAAAGGGCAGAAGACAGAGATACATGAAGAATGTCCTTCCCTTCTCTCAAAAAGGTCTCGAAATATGCCTCAAATTCCTCTGCATTTACCTGTGAAGTTTTTGTTTCAGCTCCCTGCTGCATCGCCTGATAAAATTCATCAAATGGAACGGATTTGCCAAGGTCATCCGCATATTCTTTGCCGTCCAATTCATAATGAAAACACACATAAGAGATTCCCCGTTCCCTGAAATGCTTTTCTGTCAAATCTGCCGTTGAACAGCAGCTAATCACATATTCACCCATACTTTTCTCTTCTTTCCTTGAACTTTTTCTTTGTTCCGTTTATAATTAAGTGTGACAAATTGTAACACTTTTTAGATTTTAATTCAATATACACACCGCTAACTGTGACAAAAAGGGGAATTTTGTTTATGGAGCAACGAAGGAAAAATCAAGCAAACCTGCTGGTTCGGGAATGTATGACAACTGCATTGATGCAGCTGCTGAAAGAGAAGCCTCTATATGATATTTCAATCTCTGAACTTACAGAAAAGGCCGGTGTCTCAAGAATGGCCTATTACCGCAACTACAAATCAAAAGAGGATATTTTTTCCTTGTATATGGAAGATATTATAAATGATTACAAAGAGGACCGGAAAACATATACCTGCCAGGGCATTTATTATGATACGACAAATTTGATTCACTGCTTTTCTTATTTTAAAAAGTATCAGAATTATCTGGAAAGCCTGTTTCAAAGCGGCCTGTCACACGTTCTTCTGAATGCAATCAGCAATTATATGACAGAAACCTGGCTGAAACCAGAAGATAATATTGAGCACTTCTATACCTTACAGGCTTTTACAGGTTCTCTGTTTAACTTGTATATTTCCTGGACTTTGCATGGGGCAAAAGAAACTCCGGAAGAAATGGCACAGATTCTTCATCAAATCTATTGCCAATCATAAAGACCACTCCTCTCCTGATAAGAAAAAAGCCATCCGGTACATCAAAATTGTATCGAATGGCACTCTGTTCTTAATATAATAGTTTATTGCCCTTTTCACATATTTCGTAAATTTCATCACGCTTTTGATCTATCAACGACTCCAACTTTTCGGTCTGCTTCCCTGCTACCCTTTTATAAAGAAAATAAGGAATAATCCAACCAATAAATCCGGGGACAGCAAGAAGAATTGATAAAATGGCAGAAGGCGGCTGCGCTGTCACTGCAAATACCGAACCCGCCATAAACGCCGTGCCTATAATCCCCACAACAAGTGCGTATATCGTTGCAGCAGACGTTTTGGATTTTTCTAATGTTTCTATTTCTTTCATACACGCTTCAAAATTTCTTTGCAGCCTTGTAAGTTCCACTTTATTGATAATCTTGCGATTCCGTTTCAAATGAAGAACTGCCTTTTTCTGATAAGAGGGATTTTTACTTTCTCTGTTTTCTGTCAGTCTTTCCTCCAATTCCCATCCAAAACATTCATACCCATCTAACAGAAACAACACCCTGCTGCTTTCAGCAATGATTTCTTTATATTCATATCCCACAAAATTTTTCCTTTGCCTGCCCGTATCCTCCATTACAATCCTCCTCTGGCATAATCGATGTCAGCCGCTGGCAATACTACGGTGAATATACTCCCTTTTCCTTCCTCACTGACAACCTGAATATCTCCGTCCATAAGTTCCAATACCCGCTGTACTAATGCAAGCCCAAGTCCATTTCCTTCCTTCGAGTGAGAAGTATCCCCCTGATAGAATTTATCAAAAATATGTTCCATGCTCTCTTTGCTCATGCCGTATCCATTGTCAGATACGGAGATTTTTATCTGTTTCTCATCCGATGTCTGTCTGACTGCAACTTTTCCTCCCGGTTTTGTAAACTTTATGGCATTGGACAGCAGATTATTCCATACCAGTTCCACCAGACTTGCATCGGCTCTTATCATTGCCACGTCCTCAATCTCTGTTTCCAGCTCTATCTCTTTTTCGTCCCATGCTTCTTCAAACTGAAGGATACATTCACACAACTGCCTGCACACATCATAAACTTTTATGTCCGGCGTAATCCTCTGGTTTTCCAGCTTATTCAGTTTCAATATATTTCCGATCAGGTCAGAAAGCCTTACTGCGGCATTTTCCACGGACTTTGCATATTCTTTCCTCTGTTCTTCCGTTATATGTTCTGCCTGCAACAGTTCCGCATAATTTTTTATAATGGCAATGGGCGTTTTCATCTCATGGGACACATTGGAAACAAAATCTGTTTTCAGTGTTTCAATACTCCCCAATTCCTCCACCATCTTATTAAAATCCATAATCATAATATCCAGATAATCCAGCTTATCAGCGGTATGAAGCGCAGGCACATAGACGGAGAAATCACCGTCTGCCACCCGCTCGGCAGCTTCCATGAGCATATGCATTGGTTTCTCATAAGTACAGCGTATTTCCCTTCTTGCAAACAAGGTAAGCCCGACGGCAATCATGCTCCAATACAAGATAGGGACCACAGACTGAGTGACTCCATTCCACCTCGCCCGATCCATAAAAACAAGCAAACCAGTGTGAATACCGGACATCAAAAGAAGTGTCCCCAGATAAACCGCAAAAAGCGATGGGGGAAAACGGCTTTCATTTATCCTGCCATATTTATTATGATTTATTTTTTTCATTGCAGCACCGCCTTATAACCCAGTCCCCTTACGGTCACGATTTTAAATCCATCACAGCCTGACAGTTTATCCCGAAGTTTTGTCACATAGACATCTACCGCCCGCAGACTGGTATCACTGTCCACGCCCCAAAACTCATCCATAAGCTGCGCCCTGGAAAAAGTCTTTTTGGGGTACGACAGCAACTTATAAATGATGCGGAACTCCCTTGTTGTAAGACCTATTTCCTCTCCATCCATTTCCGCAGTCATACCGTCTGCATCCAAAACCAGATTTCCTACTGTTATTTTCCGTTCCATCTCAATATTTGCCCTGCGTAACAATGCCCGAACCCTCAGCAATAATTCATCCAGCTCAATAGGCTTCACCATATAGTCGTCAATGCCCAACTGAAATCCTTTCTGTTTCGATGGCAGATCGTCTTTTGCCGACATAAATAAAATAGGGATTGTTTTATTAACCTCCCTGACTGTCCGTGCAAACTCGAACCCGTCTATTTTCGGCATCATGATATCCGAAATAATCAGTTCATACAGATTATGATACATTTCCTCATATGCCTCGTTCACAGACAGACAGCCTTTCGCCTGAAATCCACTGTCATTTAAGTAGGTGCAAACAATCTGATTTAATGTTCCATCATCTTCTACCACAAGTATATTTATCATAAAACACTACCTCCTGCTATTGATTCTTTAACGCTTTTGTCGATTTTGCAATCATAAAAACAGCCATTCCCAATACAATGGCACAGACGCCTGTACCGGTAGCTGATGTCATAATCTGCCGGAGCCTCACATCATCCCTGCCAAACTGTGCTAACATTGCCGTTTCCAAAGAAAGCATAGACACCAATGCAGCCGTCAGACTGATTACTTTTGCAGCTGACATAACGGGGCTTCCATATTTTCTGAATTTTACCACATTTATGACGGACGTTATAACTGCATAAAAGGTATAGAGCGCCATTGCATAGATTAAAAACCCGGAATACTCAAAGCCTTTATTCTGTTTTACGACAATGACCACAATAGCCGCCAGGGTCTGGTTCATAAATAGTAAAATAATCCCGCAAAAGCGATACCTTTTTAACTGGGAAACTCTGTCATCCTTCCGGCTTCTCATATAATAGAGTAAAGAAAAACGCATGACTGCCAGCAAAAGATAATAAAAGGCAAGTGAGTAAAACCAAATGGAGCGGTAATATACCCCAGAACAGAATTTCAATGCCACATACAGCAGATTGATAAATAATCCCTGATATAGAGATGTTTCCGTCCGGAACTCTGCTTCTTTCAAATATCTATCAAATAAGGGAATGCTTAATGCTTTCTTCACAAAAGGATGATTTTCAATCCCGTGCCTGGTCAGGCGTATAACCCCTGGCATGCCTGTAATAGTGATTACCATAGCATATGCCGACAATGTATACGCAACATATGAAATCGCCATGTTTTCCATATCATTTGCAAGCACATATATTACAAACACAAATGATGGGATAGAAATCAATACCGTGGGGACTGGCGGCAGCTTGAATACCTTTTTTAAAATATCGGTCATCCGTTGCAAATTCATCCTTTTATCTCCCGTTTTACAAATTTAAGGGCATTTTTTAACATATTGTATTATATACAGATATTGTTTGTAATTTGTGTCTAGTGTACTGTCTCGTTCACTAGTATACTGTCTGCATTATATATAGCTAAATCGATTTCCCTCTATGCACCAA
>OLGD01000785.1_pt1 | contig 57510 bp, 55 predicted proteins | sample 1605311 | NCBI WGS metagenome assembly OLGD01 (sample SAMEA3888917, study PRJEB22519) | human gut metagenome | biome: human gut; feature: human-associated habitat; material: faeces | place: Denmark | collected 2010
CCAGTTCCGACAAAAGAGGGTCGGTAAAAACGAAGCCCTCCGACGACGAATATTCTCCCAAGTCAATCACATATACGGGTGTGATATTTGCCATTTCTTTTTTTGTTGCAAACTCTGTATGGCTCCAATAACTCTGGTAAAGAATCGACCCCTTTTCATCGAAATTGACCCTATACACATAATCATCAGCACCCAAGAAGATGATTTGGGCCGATACAAAACGATCGCCGCTGGGTGACTCAACATAACTGCAAGAAACCGGGGACACCAACGTTCCTATACCCGTCGATTTCACCAACAGGCGCCGTTGTTTGTTGGCAGCTTCCCACAATTCGATCATGTTCATTTTCCAGAAATCGCGTATCCCCGGAGTAGCTGTCTCCGGGTCATCGTCCAGTCTACATTCCCATACCGACGTAGGCAATACGTTTTTATAAGCGAATTCTGCCTCGTCCACGTTCGACAAATCCTTCTTGGCGTAATCCTCCAACTCATTGATGGCCAACAGCGGAGCGAGTGCATATTCCTCTTCCGTTCCCTCGTACCCGTGTATCTTGGCCAGCTCGTAGGCCGAGTAGCCATAACGGAAAGGCAACAGTTCCGCCCCGTCTTCCGTATCGAGGCCGTTATCACTGTTCCCGCTCCACAATATTACGTTGCTCTCCGCTACGCTGTCCAGCCGTTTCTCCCCGTTCGGGAAATTTGCGTCTTCTACTGTTTCCGTGATGATTTTTTTCAAGGGTCCGGTCCCTATGTATTGCCGGGAGAGAGCCACATACACCCTCAGCGACATGCCGTCGTCCGATAGAGAACAGTTTTTCAGAATATCCCCGTTTCGTTCCGCCACGAAACAACGAGGGAAGCCCGTTTCCGTGAAATAGGTGATGCGTACCCTCTCGGGAACAGCCACCGGCTTGTCGTAGCGGGTGAACTGCTCGTAAGAGGTAAAATCCGATTTGTGATTGATACGTGTAGCCATTATCCGATGAAGTCATTAAGAATTTTTCGTGTGAAAGCATGTCCCGTCTCCGCCGCAGCCAGCCGGTAAGTAAAGGTGTAGGACGACAATTCGAGGTAGGTATATGTTGCATCGAACTCGTCCACGACGATTCTCCTGTGGCTGCCGTCGGGAAGGAGCAAGTATTTATTTGTCGATGACAGGAATTCGTCCCACAATGCCTTTTCCTGCCGGGTACGTATATAGCCGGTATTTACCTCCCATGTGTCGGTAAAACCCGTTTCCAGCATCTCCTCCGTCCGTCCGTTGGTAAACGATACCGTTTCCCCCTCCGGTTGGCAGCTGCGTACTCCTTTGGCCGTAACCGTGTCGAATCCCCCGAGGGAATTCTGGAAGAAAAACGAAGTCTGCCGCAAGTCCCTCCGTCCGATAATGAATCGCTGGGCGAAAGGCGTGTCCCATGCCGCATTCGCGCCCGGAGCCTCGTTCGCTATCCCGTACAAATCGTATGCTGTCAGCACGTCGTCGATGCCCCTGTATACAGCGAGAGCCGATACCGCTGCCGGCGACACGTCGATACGGCGTAATCCGATACCGCTCGATCTCACGATCGTTTCATCTGTGGGCAGCTCCTTGCCGAAATACATACGCAAGCGCATAGCCCGGAACACCCCTTCCGTCGGATCGATAAAAGTAAGCTGCTCTTTCAATCCCGGATAGGTGATCGATATTTGTGGCCGCCATGTCAGGAAGTTGTGCGTTAAGAACTCCGTTTCGTCCCCGATTTCCTTTTCCCCGTAACCTCCCGCTGTAACTCTTGTGCTCCACTCGGCATCACCCGAAGCATTATGGGCGGTCAATTTCAAGGTCGGAAGATTACGGCTCTCCATTCCCCATTCATAAATCGGGTTCGGGACGATTACCTCTACCGTCGTTTCATGTCGGGTAAGCAGCCGCCGGGCGATTTCCGATGTCCGTATCGTGATTTTTCCGTCTGTCGGAGCTAAGAAAAAAGAAAAACTCTCCGCCGTCCTGCCCGGTACGCCGCTCAGTTCGACGGTGATTTCCGTTTCGAGCGAAGTTTTCAGGGAAACGTCCCCCAAGTTCTCTGTAAAAATCGAATGATTATCGCTTTCAAATTCCATCTCGTTGTTTTTCGACAAAAGTAGGAACGGCCGCTATGGAAAAAAAGGACACTCTCGGCACACTCTCTTCCGTACTCCTTGCCATTCCGCGCCCCATGTCATTCCGAACGCATGTGAGGAATCTCAACCTATAAGTTCCCCAATACCCCATGTCATTCCGGGCGAAGCGTAAGCGGAAGGAAGAATCTCCGGCGATCATGGCATGAGATTCCACAACAAAAGTTTTAGCACCCTCACAGCTCCAAGAGGTCGGCTTGCGACCTCACGTAATCCGAAGAAGAGTCGAACGTGAAACGCATCGATTTCACGAGAAACCTCCGGTTATGCACCGAAACCGGGCGGTACAAACGGAAATTGGCGATTTCCGGTAAGGTAAGGTTCACATCCACCGTGTTCACCTGCCGGTCTTTCCCCAGCCATTCCGCAAAACGCTCGTGCAACGGCCATATCCCCTCCGGAGAGAGGTCAAATGCTTCGTTCTTCCGCTCTATCCCGTCATTGGCTGCCGTAGGTACCCCGTTTTCATATACGGCCGGAGTATAGGCGATACCGTGATCCACCAGCTGCCCCAGCATCATGCAGCCGATATACACGTCGCCCGGACGTTCGTCCATGGCCGGCACTTCCATGATCGGGGCCATTACATAAAGCCACCTGTTGGGGTCGCCGCCCGGTTCGAATAGCTTCACGGGCAGGCAGCGCACCAGTTTCAAGTCCACCGAAGCGTCATGGCTCTCTTTCAGCCCTGCGTTCACCACCTTTTTCGCGATCCCGTGAAAAATCTGGTCGAGGTAAGGCACTTCCGCGTTATAACGGCTTTCCCCCTCTTTCCGCACGCATATCGTCATGCGGCGGCCCGAAAAAATATCTCCCGTACCCCGGTGCTTCACCGCCACGTAGTCGTTCGACGACAATATTTTAAGGAACATGCTCCCGAGACTCTCGGCCGGATAAACGACAGACCCGTCTTCCTGCGGCTCTGTCGGGTCATAGCTGTTTTCATTCTCGTCGTTCCCGTAGCCGAAAGTGTACGACCGTCCCTCTTCCACGCTCGCGCTGTATATGTCCGAGACTTTCCCGCTCCAATCCGCGGGCGATTTCTCCCCGAGAATATCCCCGTGCGCCATCAGCCGGTAGCCCTTTCCGTCCCGGTATACCGAGGCGCACAACATCTTGCACAAGTCCGTCAAGAGATCTATGGCCGTGATTTCCGGCAAGGAGCCCGCGATGTCCAGCACGGCCATGCCATTACCGTCAGCCTCCGTTCGTCGCAGGTAATACGGTGCGCGGGCCGTGTCGTCGATGAAGAGTCCCGGAATCGCCAGTGCCCCGTACAGTTTGCTCAGGCTATCGTCCACGGCGATGTTTTTGAAGTGTTCCGACAAGATCGAGTGCACATACACCGCCGGACAGAAAGGCGTCTCTGCCGAGAAACACCAGTTTCGGTATTTCTCCCCGGCCGCGATCATCTCTATCCCCACGTCGTTCTCATGCTCCATCTTCCCGATGTTCTGCTGCACGATCATGACGGGCGAGGCAAAGTCTTGCGCCTCGCTGTCGTCCCTTGATAGTTTGATCCAGTACTCCGGCGCACCCGTAGTCAGGGTAAGATGTTTCAGTTCGTGGATATACCCCGAGAAATCGTCCTCCATGTCCCGGCCGCCGAACGTGTAGCTCGCATACCCATCCTCCATGCTCTCATATTCCAGCAGGCCGGTAAACAACGGTACGCCGCCCGCATGTATCGTACAGCCCGTTTTACGCACCCCCGGCGGCAACATCAGCGCATCGAGCCATTTCAAGGCAAGGCGGTTCGTTTCCGTGTAGGGCAGGGCGATGCTCGTCGAGTAGGGAATAGGTATATGGCTGTCGTCCAGCATCGGTTGTTCAAGGGTGATTTCAAACTCCCAATTCTTTTTCAGGTCGAGGGAAGTCCCGTCTTCGAGAATGATTTCTATCATAGTCTGCCTCTGTTTTTATGGTTTTCATATTTGTCGTATGCCTCTTTGATGCCGTTTTTCCCGAGGACCGATACATAGGCCTTCACCGGGTCGTCCAGCCTTTTCAGCAGTTTTTCGAGGACGGCGGCCATACGCGGGTCGATGTCTCCGCCACTGTCGGCTTTCGTTTTCGGGGCGGTGCCGGTATATCCCCCTTCGGCACGGCCCGGTATCGGCATCGTGGCCGGGTACACCGCCTCCATGTTCAGGCTCTTCAACGTCCCGTTGCGGCGTGCACCCTCTATCGTGGCGATCAGCGGGGCGAGGGTAGGATTGGCCAGCCCCTCGGCCGGTATCACATATTCGCCGCCCGCTTCCCCCACCAGTACCGTCGGTCGGTCTATAAATCCCCGTCTCTCGGGCGACAGCCGCGCGGGAAACCTCCGTCCGTCCTGCTCACGCACCACGTCCAGAAGACCGCCTTCCGCCATACCCGTCATCACCGGTGTTTTGGCGATTATAGCTATCTGTGCTGCACCCATTGCAGCCATCACGGCCGCCGGAGCCAATCCCCAAGGAATACCCCATTCCGCAAGCGTCTTCGACACACCCAGCGCCGTGTTGATGACTGCCTCCGATATTTTTTGAGCCTTTTGGCGTTTTGCCTGTTTCAACTCCATCTCCTCCTCGTAAGCCTCGTACTGGGCGTCGAGGGCTTCCACCTCGGCATTGTATTGCGCTTCTGTCATGAGGCCCGCATTCAACCGGTCTTCAAGGGCCGACTTTTTCTTGTCGTTGTTCTCCTCATACTCTTTCAGGAGCTTCCGTTCTATCGCGGCTTGCCGGTCGGCCCACATCGAATAGATGTTCATCGCCTCGCTTACCATACCTTGCAGCGCGTCGATGAAAGCCCCCGTGTCGAAATCGCCGTTGAAAAATCCTTCCCAATCCTCTTGACTCACCCCGAAGAGCGAACCGCCCTTTTTCTTCCGCCGGCTGCCATTGTTGTCGGCTGCCTCTCCGCCGTTTATCAGTGTGTAGATTTCCTGCAACTGTTCTTTGAGCTTCCGCATCTCTTCTTCGCTTATCAACCCGGTATCGAGTTCGATGCCTTCGAATATCCCCGAACCGATAAGCCCTTCCAGTTGCGTTTTCATCTTGTTCAGATAGTCTGTATCAAGCTTTGCCAGCTCTTCGTTCTGCTCCCGTATGAGATTCTGTTTCGCCTTTTTGCTTCCCTCAAAAGTCCGTAATTCCTGTTTATGCCGGTTCACCATCGTTTTCCGCTCCAGCTGGTAGTTGCTCTCTTCCGATGACAACCGGTGCTCGATTTCGTCCAGCCTTATCTTCGTCAGGTTACGCTGGTGTTTCTTTTCCACCAGTTCGAGGGCAGCAGCGTTGTCTTCGTATTTGGCCAGCTCACGCTTGTAGCGCTGCTCCTCCCGTTCCGCGGCATTCAGTTCCGTCTCCTCTTTCAGCCTCTCCACCTCCTCGGCTTTCTGCGCCGCCCGCCGGCCCGCTTGTAGCCGTTCCGCATCCCGCCGGGCACGTTGCTTCGCCCGCCGTTCCGCGATTTGGTCCTCTATCTCGGCTTGTTCCCTGCACGCTTTCTCCAGCTCGGCGGCACGCGCCTTCGCTTGCTCCCGGTACAGCCGTTCCTCTTCCGTCAGCCCGTGCTCCGTTTCCGCAAGGTTCAGCCCCGTTATCTCCTCTTGCAGCCGCGCACGCTCCTGCACCGACGATTCAAGACTCAGGCGGCGGCGTTCCAAGTGTAGCAGTTCCAGTTTCTCGATCTCTTCCGCAAGTTGGCTCTCGTTCGAGAACTCCCCCTGCGCATAACGCTCGCGAAGCTCCGCCCGCTCACGCAGGAATGACTCGTCTCTGTCCAGCGACCAGCTGTCGGACTCTCCGTGCGTGCCTCCGCTGCCGCCATCGCCTCCGCTGCCACCCGTGGTGCCGCCGCCTCCATCCGCTCCGGGAGCGATGGGCTCTTTGCTGCTCTTCCCATACACGATGGCGAGGAGTTCGTTTTCTTTGGCTTCCAGGTCGGCAATGGCCTTTTCCGCGGCGCTGAGTTTCTTGTCAAACGTTGTCTTCGCCGCTTCGGCATTGCGGGCCGCGATAATGCTGTCGACTTCACGGACATTTCCCCCTACTATTACCGATCCGGTGTGGAGGAATGCATCGCCAAGGCGTCCCCAGAAACTTTGAGCCACCTTGTTTTCCCCCGACGCCACAGAGGCGTCATAATCGGCTATGAGGCTGTCGCGGGCCCGCATGGCCGATTCTTTGTCCGACTGCACGTCGAGCAGGTCTCTGTATGCCTTGATTTTCTGTGTGAGGCGGCCTATGGCCTCTCCCTTCTCGTCGATGTGCCCTATCTCCTCCGGCAGGAGGGCGTTCAGTTCACGTATGTAGGAGAGACGTACCGCCTCCGAGGTATTTGCGTCGTTGATGCGTTCGAGGTAGGTAGTGATCCGTGCCGCCTTCTCTTTCAGGCTCACGCCGTTCTCGTCCATAACCTCGCGGGCGCCCTTCTCGATGTCGAGGCGTACCTGCTCCGCCTCCGATACCCCCTCGATCGCCCGCTTCAAAAAACCGAATGACGATACCAGCCCGCCGATCGCGAGCGAAGCCCACCCGATCGGGCCCAGCGAGGCAAAAAAAGCCCTCGCCGCCACCGCTGCCGCCCTGAAATGGCCCGTCAGGGCATATTTCGCCGCGCTCCATGCAAGAGTGGCTTTGGTCGCTCCGGCGATGCTCTTGGTTTCGAGGGCGGTTCGCGAAATCGTCGCCGTCTGCCACAAGGCAAGGGCTTTATCCCGCACGATATGCGCGTTCTTCATCGCAAGGTAGCTCACGTAGGCCGACACCAGCCCCAAAAGCACGCCCCGGTAGCGGACCGCAAAGACAATCAGCTTCCCCAGTGCCTTGACAAAGAGCGTGGAGACCGAGGTCGTGGTAGTCAGCACGGGGTTGAGCTCGCGGCCTATATCCACACTCACATCGTGCAGGGCGTTGCGGAGCTTTTCCACCTCGGCGGTCGCAGAGCTGTTTTTGATGCCGAACTCGTTCGTCGTCGACGTCCCGTCGTCAAATGCCTGCTTGGCCAACTCCTGTTGCCGGCGCAACTCCTCGCTGTGGTGGGCCAGCGAACCCAGCACCGTTGTCGCCCGTTGGCCGTCCAGTTGCAGCGAGTCGAGCGCGGCCGTTACTTCCAGCATACCCCCGGCTCCCTGTTTCATTCCCTCCAAGACCCGCACGAAAGCCTCGTTCACATCCTCTTTCAGCAACCGGGTGAAATCCTCTACCGGCATCTTCGCTACCCCCGCAAACGTCGCCGTTTTCCTGAACATGCCCGTGATCACTTGCGTGATGGCCGTCGACGACGTCTCCGTCATCTGGCCGTATTTGTCCAGCGTCGCCGCCATGCCCAGCACATCTTCGATCGCTATGTTGGCATTCGGCGCAACACCTGCCAGCCGCTTCGTGAAGTCCACGATATATCCCTCGTTGGCGGTCGAGGCCATACCCAGCTCGTTGATAGCCGAGCCCACTTTCAGCATACTCTGCTCCAACCCGTACTCTTCTTGCAGGTCAAAGATGTCTACCAGTTTCCCGATTTCCCGTATGGCATCTTCGGTATTGTTGCCGAGATCCCGCCCGAGGGCCACGTTGATCTGGTCCGCTGCCCGCACAAACTCCAAAATATTGTCTTTCCCCGTGATACCCAGCTTGCCCCCGATACGCGCCAGCTCCAGCAGGTCGTTCCGCGACGTCCGGGTATCCAGTTTTCCCAGTTCCTCGCCCAGCTCCTCCATCTCCTCACGCGTGAGGTTCGTCGTCTTCATCGCGTCCGTCAGCGCCTCGTCATAGGCAAGGAACGCATCGCGCACTCGGGTGATATTACGCACCGAGAACACGGTGGCTGTTACAGAAGCAGCTATGAGGTTCACATATTTGTTGAGCCCCTCCATCATCGAGCGGAGCGTACCGCCCGTCGCTTGGCTCTGCGCTCTCAACTCTTTCATACGGGTTTTCGCCTCTTTCAGCTCGCCGTTCACCTGTTTCCATTCAGGCGCTTTGGGGTCTATTTTCGAGAGAACGGAATTAAGCTCCCTGATGCGTTTGTTCAGCTCCGAGATGGTCATGCTGCTTACCGACTGCTGCCGTTCAAGGGCGTCCAGTTTCGTTTTGTTTTCAGCCAACGCGCGGCTTTTCTTCTCGATACTTTGAGTAACCGCTTTGTAAGCGGCCGTATCCTTTTTCCCTTGAGCGGCGAGCTCTTTCTGTTTTTGGGTCAGTTCCGCGATCTCCGTCTTCGTGTCCTGTATAGCCCGCTTCAAGTCGTTCATCTCCTTGCGGACTTTGTCGCCCCCGTTTATGTCGATATTCAGGGCGAGTGTTTCATTATTGATTTTTCCGGCCATGATTCTCTTGTTTTATCGATTCTCGTATTTCTTGTATGGTCTCTTCGGTAAATTCATACAGCAACCGCCCTGCGATCGACCGGTAGTGCCCGTAGACAAACCGGTTGTGGATACGTCGCCTGCGCCGCCGTATCGTCCCGTCTTGCAGTCGTTTCATATCGAGGAAACGCTCGTAAACGGTGTGGGTGAAAGTCATCCGGCTCTCCGAGACGGAAATCCTGCGGGTATCGTACAGCCGGTGTGTATGGAATTTCAATCTTTTCCGCAGCGCTTTGCCTTGATTGCGCAACAGGCGGTTTCCTTCATCTCGAAGCACATTTTCAATAAAGCGATCTTTTATAGACATGATGGTTATCGATTTTTATCGACACAAAAATAGCCGCTCAATGAGCGGCTAAAAAGGACAACAATCGTCCATATGTCATTCCGTGGCTGCTCCGTCCTCAGGAGTCAAATCCCCATATATTCATATACTCCCCGTCGTGCAGGCGCAGGAAACGCGCATAAGGGGCTGTGGTGTCGATCGAGCCGAGGGTGAAACTTGGCCCGTAATACTCCTCCCTGGCCCGTGTGTAGAAATAGATGTTCTCGGTCATGAGATCCCTCTCTTGGCCCATAATCGCCTCCGCCGTCTCTTGGGAGAAACGTTTGGGAGCATAAATGTGGGTGAAGTTATGCTCCGTCGAGCAGAATATGCGGCAAGGCATGCCCCCGTACTCGCACAGGCGCACCTGCATTTTCGCACGGATCGTCCTCTTCACGCGAGAAGGCGTGCCCGCGCGGCGGCGGGCTTTCTCTTTGAGGACCTTTACCCCGAGGACAAAGAGGTAGACAAAAGACGTAAGGCCGATGATGGTGATGAGCATATCCATAAGATGTGGCAATAAAGATTCATGGTTAAAGATATAGAAAAAGAGCTTCTTGCGCAAGTCTCCCGGCGTTTTTTATAAGCCCTCTGTCATTCCGAGCGAATGCGAGGAATCTCCTCCCCATTTCTCCGTCCTGTCATTCCGAATCGGAGCAGTAGCGGAGTGTGAGGAATCTCCACCCAACTGCACGGATTCTCTTTCCTGCTTGTCGCACGGCGGGGCAATCTCCTCCACGCGGGCGGGGCGGATACCCAATACCGCCTCTATCTCCCGGGCTATCATTTCGGCATCATTATCATCATGTACGGGAATCTCATAAATCAGTTTTTTCATCGTCGTTTTGTTTTAAAAGGTGAGACACAGGACGGTAACAGGCCGCGCAATAGGCCAGTGTGCCCAGCGAGAGCACCATCGACCCCGAGGTCGCAGCAGTCAGAAATACCGTGAAAGCAAAAAAGAGGTGCAGCAGTTGCCACAGCTGTCGACGGGTAACCCGCACACCCATCTCCGTGCGCACGAAGTCGATAAGCCGGCGCTCCAATACCGTAATCGCCCGTTCCCTCCGTCGGGTAGTCGGGCAGGACAATGAGCGTTTCATGACCGGTCAAGAAAACGCTCATACATCAAGGCCTGCAAGATGCGGGTCTCGTCTTCAACAGCATTCAGCAGGTTCGCACCCACGTTCTCGAAGAGCTCGAAAAGATCCTCCTCCACCTCCCGCTCGTCATAGCGGGCCCAATAGTTCTCAAAGCGGAGCAATACCTCGTTCGTGAGCAAGATAATGTCGCGCAATTCCGGGTCGATGGGGAGTTCCCGGGAAGTAACCTCGCCGAGGGTCGAGGCCGTTACATTCGGTTTTTTCATTTTTGGAATGCATTTTTAAATGAAACAATAAGGTTGGCTTGTGGTGGGGCGGGATACAAAAAAAGTACCGCTTTCCCGTTGCATTCCACCTTGAAACAGGCAGCGGGCGCATTAACGCTCCGCACGGGGGTCGGTACTATACTGGATTGCGGCCGGCCATAAAAAAGGTCAAGCCGGCAAGGATTGGCGATCTCATCGTCGCCTGTTTCTAATGGAATGCGTTGCAAACGTACCGAAAAATTCCGGAACCGCAAAACATTTCCCCGATTTTCTTTCAATTCCGGGTCGATAGGCAATTCCCGGTTCTTTGCCTCCGCACTTAGGGAGGACTCAAATGTGTTTTCTTTCATTTTGTAGTACTTTAAATGAAACAATAGGGTTGACTTGTGGTGGGGGCGGGATACAAAAAAAGTTCCGCTTTCCCGTTGTACTACACCTGATATAGGCAGGGAGACCATTACAGTACTCCTCACGGGGGTCGGAACTTATATAAAAACCGATAGACACAAAAAAATGCCAATCTGGTAAAGGTTGGCGAACAACTCGTCGCCTATATCAAATGTAGTACATTGCAAATATGGGGCTTTTTCCCGAAAAAACAAAATGCAGAGAAATTTTTCTCTGCATTTTACCAAATTAAGTCATAGAGCATCTATAATTTTGCAAGCATTTCATCTATTTCTTTAAAAAAGGGTACACTTAATTCTTGGACTTCTTTTTCGATATACTTTTCACATGTATTACAATATCGTTCTAAGTTATATCGCATCAAAAGCAATATATGTCTTGCGGCCAACTTTTCTTCCAAATAAATAAGTTTGTTTATTTTTTGGACATTCACTGCGAATGCACTTTTTACAAGAGATGTATTTTCAAAAAGCTTTTCCACAGGGAAGAAAAAATCATCTTCAAAAAGTTTGTTCTTGATTTTTTTTACATTATTTGTCATTCCCCATATTTTGAAGAACAAGATTATTTGCAGAATCCCGAATACCAAGAACACGATAGCCATAAATGTTTCCATACCATTAAATTTTAAGTTAGAAAAGTTGTTATATAATTCAAATATACCATTTCTACCTCACATCTGCAAATTTCAATATCGTTTTGTCCATTATATGACAAAAACGGTAAAGTAAAAGACGGGCCGAAGATGTTATTTCTTAAATAGAGCCGCAGCATAGATATCTAAACCATCATATTCCTCGATTCTATCTACCCGGCATTCGATCAAGTCTCCCATGTTGGTACATATGCGCTTTGCCTTACTCGCTTCCACATAACCTATGTGGAATCCATCCTCGGTCATTACCTTTATGGCGAAAGGGTCGTATACATTATCCGGTTCTTCTTTTAGCACCAATAAGTCTCCCATTTCCAGCCTATAAGCTGCGGATTTTTCCTCGGCTCTCCTATACCATAATCCTTTTACCTTGAAGCGTATGGTGTATTTTTCCCCTTCCGCGAGCATTCTTTCAAGCTTTTTCCCATCATACCATAAAATATTCCCCGCTTTCCTGTGATAAACATATCGGAAAGGATCATCCTCGTCCACCGAAATATCCATGTTCCCTTTATCATAAAATGACAAATCCCTTTTCAGGAAAAAATAAATCTCCCCGGTCAACAAATCCGCATCCTCTTCGAGAATCTCCCTCACCCGCTCTTCCGGGAAAATGCGACTGGTATATATATAAGATGGCCCTTCTTTGGTAGACAGTATGCGGCATTTTGCTCCGTCATCATAAGTCGTTATTCGGCATATCGCTTCCACCCTTTTTCTTGGGCGTGGAACAGGCTGGCGGGCCATCTTTTTATGAATATCACATATACAAGCACCTATAAGAGCAAGGATAAAAAGTCCGAAAACGATATAAGTCAGTCCAAAATCAGGTGGCAAAAGAATCATGGCTTCATGTTATTACTCCATAAATATACACAAAATACTTCAACATGAAATCATAAATCTGTTTTCAGATAAAGTACAAAAAAACGGCATCGCCTTTCTCGTTCGATACACATTGAAAGCAGTAGTGGGCGCATTAACGCTCCACACGGGACGGAACTATACGATATGATAAGGCATAAAAAAGCCCATACAAGTTTACATCAATGATTTATTTATCGTTAGGCGAAAAGTACATGGCTTGTTCTCTGGTAGAGGAATTCTCAATGAGTAGCAAAGTGTATGTCCAATTATTTATATCAGTCCATTCGCCACCGAGATAAACCATCTTGGCCTTGTAAACATAAGTCGATCTGACCCCGAAAGCATTTTTGGCAGTGAATTGATTGTAAACCGTAAACGTTGATTCAGAAGTAACGTCTCCTACATGAGACCATTCAAACTCTGCTTCCGCCGGAAAATTAAGCCGTTCTTTGACAAAATCGTCTGCAATAATTCCAGCTGAGATCAATGTAACTTTGTGCTCACAGCTCATTAAAGAGATTAATGCAATGAATAAAAATAGAACCTTTTTCATATTACAAATTTAAGATTAATGCACAAAAATAGTATATATGCATCATAGATGCAAATCAAAAATCTATTTTATTCAGATAAAACACAAAAACGGCAGAGAAAAAAATCTTCTCTACCGAGGATAGGTAATTTAGATGATTCTTAGTAAATACTATTGAATAAAGACATAAGGCTCAGAAGGAAAACAATAGCTAGAACAACAATGCATGCAATCCATAATCGGTATTTTTTTTCGAGAGATATGGTAATAGTTATAAGTGCTATAAATATGCAAAGCACAAGTCCCAAAGCGAGAATATTTGTGAGGGATTGGGTATATGAAATGTCTGCCCTCCCGAAGAGCTGAATGCTACCAAACAAAAAGGTTATAATACCAGAGAATATGCCTAATATTTCGATATAAGTTTTGCGGGAGGCGTTGATCTCTTTTTTTATATCCAAGAGATTTTGTCTCTCCTTATACATTTGGATTTCTATATCAAGAGCTGTTGAATCTGCTTTACAGTCATTAATCTGGTCTAATAATTCGTCATACTTTATGGGGCGACTGAATGTTGACGGGGAAAACAAAATGATATTTAATTCTTTTATCGGTATGGTACAATCTCTTTTCATTAATTGAAAAGGATAGAATTGGTAATTTTTACACCACTTGTAAGCTTCTTCCAACTTAGGAATAAGAGTATCTAAATAGGATTTTTTATTTTCTATATCTTGGATATCATTTTCCTTTTTGATACACGTTTTGATATGATCCAATAAAAAAGATATGACTTTTTTATAAGGATAAAAATTTTGTATTGAGGTTTCTGTCTGAACGTTGGTAATTTCATCAAGTAATTGTATAACGGCCTCATATGTGCAGTTTTTTTCGTTTATAAGAAGCGAAAGCTTACAATTATACATATAATTCTTGATTGTTTTTAATGCGTATTTATCAAAAGGAAGTAATGGCGTTTTATTTTTTTTCTTATAAAAATCTTCATAATGAGATAAAAGATTATCTACCTGCTTTTGAGATTTGGTTACTTTTGAATAATAACGCATAAGTAGAACCATTTGCCATGTTTCGGCCTTATTTTTACTGCATTTTTCTTGCCAATCTGAAATTTCTTTCGCCGGTATGCTTTGTGGATTAAGGAAATAACCAAAATACGGATAAAAGATTACATCTGTTTGAGGTGTAATGGCTTGTGCTTGAAAATCTAATGCAAATTTTATAGACTTGTTTTGAGAGAAATGAGACAGTTTGTATAATAAGAAAGAGATTTTTTGAGAAACAGAATCAAGGACCTTCTGAACATTTGGATCATTTTGTTTAACCCGGGAAAGAGTTTTTCTAAATAGAATCAGATTGCGAATATAACCGTCTTCATAGGATAGTTCGTATTCGTGCATGCAAATATCTATAATACGACAAAGAAGTTCAAATAGAGTCCCGTTTTCATGAGCTTCTTTTGTTGATATGGCATTGATCAGATAATCAGGCTTCTCTAATGCTATTTTGTTATTGATAACGGAGATGTTTAAACGAAAATATTGAAGAACATTTTGCAAATTATTTTTCAGATCTTGAAATTGATTTTGCAAATCATTCTTGAAAGGATTCTTGTTTTCTATGTCGCTTTCGTCCATGAGTTCCTCACAGAATGTTTGTGCAGAATCATAAGATTGATACAAAAATTTCCCTTCCAAAATAGCTTTGGATAGTTCTGTAAATATGAAGTTTATAAATTCTTGTATTTTTGTTAATCCTATACCATGACTATTTTTGGAATTAATATCATTATCCCAAATGAGGTTCTCTATCCAATTTTCAGAAAAATCTTGCTTGAATCTTTTTATGATATTACTTAGCTCTGTTGAAGATTCCATTTATTCAAAATATTTTGTGTCTTTACAAATGTTTTCAATAAGCATTTTTTCACTTCTTTTGCCTAAAATAGATGCGATAGCTATTGCGCATTTCCATGAATTCCATTTGTGTGTAATATCAACCAAATCCGAAGCTCTATATGTAACAATATCTTTGTTCCTATCTTTTAAGTTTGAAATGGCGGAATCAATCTTTGGTATAAACTCTTTTATCTGGGACTGGTCGATTTTTTTCCCGGGAATAATCCTCATACTTCTTTCTTCAAAAGAAATAGTTTCAAATCGATTCGACACCATGGCATCATATATATCACTTTCAACAGGACCGAGTTGCATGGCATAAAATTGGTCAAATATATTTAACAGCCCCTTATCCTCGGACGTTGCATTAATGGAGGAACATAAGAACAATAATTTTTGAGTTTTTAATTTCGTAAACGAAGATATATCAGTACTGGTTGTTACTTCGTTATGCCAAGAAATGATTTTTGAAATAAAATATTCAAAACATTTTATTTTGATAGATGTTTCCATAGGAGGGTGTTCGGTAGGAGTGAATCAGATATGCAGCAAAGAAAATCAATTTTTTATTGGGAATCAAGCGAAATTTATAAAAAGTGATACGAAACGGGAATTCCGAAACGGAATACTGTTCGTATTACTTTCTCAACTATCATTTCCTAATAAAAGTCAGATAAGAATGTAGTTATATCTATGAATATAAACCTATTGACAGCCCATATTGTTGTAAAAATCTGATATTTTCACACCCTATTTCATTGTTACCTCTATTGAGTACCCGCACCACCCGCCGAAGATCGACCCTTCCGGAGCAACCTTTGCCGTCATCAGCGTCAAGCCGCCCAAAGGAGAGCAGGGATCTGCCGACGTATCCCGCTCTATCTTCGTCAATACCGCGTCGGCAAGCTCCATCAGCCCCATATATTGCTCAAACTCCGACACCTCCGTGCGAGTCGCGCCCAGCGATTTATCCAGCACAAAAAAGACGCTCTGTAACGTCTCCGTATAACAATCCGAGTTTCCCGTATGGCTCAACTCCGGATAAGCTGCCACCAGTTGCGGTCCCGTTTTCGATACCAGCGCGTTCGTCGTCTGTTCGTTGTTCACCCCCAAGATAGGTGCAGGAAGCCCCTCTACGGCAAAATCCCGCAAATACCCCATCAACATACTTATTCTTTCCAGTCTCTTTCTCATGATATCCTGTTTTTCGTTCGTTATACATTATGTCCGGGAAGACCGCCGTTCCAGACGTTTCCTCTCCTTGTAATTGTGCCACATGATCACGAAAACCGAATAAAGCGGTTCCTCGTCCACACGTTCCATCGATCCGATGCTCTGTTCCTTTGCCACCTCGATGAGTAAGTCGTTCCACGAAAAGGCAAACTCCCCTTTCTCCGTTCCCTCGCCCGAGTAAAGCCGTCCCATGTCTATATCCTCCCCGTCGATGTGTATCGTCGCCGACTGCACAAACTTCACACAAGCCGCAAACCACAAAGCGATAAGCCCTTTCTTCCACGCTGCCAGCCGGGCAATATGGCGTTTGTCCCGCGCAAGTCCCTCCGGAGTAACCCCTCGTACTTTCCGCCCCGACTTGTTTGCCTTCCGGTTCCTCGGCCGGTACAAGAAAGCGATACACTCGTCGAGGTCGTCCGATCTCTGCGACTTGAAAAAAGCATTCAAGGCCGTAGCCGCCCTTCGGAACTCCCCGAAAGAAATATCCGTCAATCCGTCCGCCGGCCCTATCCACCTCCGACCGCAGAAACCCGTCCGGAATGTCGGTAAAGCGTTCACAAGCGACGAAAAAGCCAATCCGCCACCCTCCCCGTCGGAAAAAAGCCAGCCCAGACACCGCTCGCACAACATATAAATGTTCGCGTCCCGGTCTTTCGCAGCCTCGGGGTGCAGACGCTCCCACACGATGCTCCGCCAGTCATGATCGATACCGAGAAAGTAAAACAATACCCTCACATTAAATTCCAGTAGAGATTTCCCCTCGGCCATGCATCGGTAATACGTTTTCACGATACGGCGTATCTCTTTCGCCGTCAGTTCCTCCCATGACGAAGGAATTTCCCGTATCGTTCCGTTTCCAAATGTTATTGTCGTCATACTATCCCGCATTGAAAAATTTATTCCGACGGTCATTCCCGGGCAGAAGCGGAAAACCATCATACGGATTCCCGCCCCCGTTCACGGCCGATAACAACTCGTTCAGTGCTTCATCGGCCTGTTGCCTCAGTTTACCTACGGCCCACTCCATTTCAGCCGTCGATGCCTTGTCCGAAGCCCGGTTTCCCTGATAAGTAGGGTTGAACCGCCGGGCGATCGAGAGAGGAAACACCTCCAACGACCAACGCTCCACAGCCGTAGCCACCGACAACAGTACCGCGACCCGCACAGCCAGCCGTAAAAGCCCCTCATTACCATTTCGACTCTCTGTCATTCCGAGCGAGCGAAGCGACGAGGAATCCCCACCTGTCATTCCGAGCGCCCCCATGTCATTCCGAATCGCAGCAGTAGCGGAGTGTGAGGAATCCCCCGTCCCGTTACCCGAAACAAGCTCTTCCCATTTTTCCCCTACGGCCGGCCGCACCGTCAGCTGTTGGCACTCCACGATCAGTGGGAGCAGCAGGAAATAAGTATAATAAGAGTGATCGATCGGATATACCGTCTCGAAGTCTCCGAGCGATTTCACGATGCACTCTTCCCGCAGCTTTCGCATGGGAGACCCGTTCCACTCCTCGAAATCATTCCCTTCCAGAAAAGCATACAGCGCGTCCAGCGCCCTACAATACTTTTCCCGCAAAGCCCGGTCGTCCCGGTCTATCATCCATTCCCACGGCAAAGTCTCGTTATCGTCCCTCTTCGCCTTACGGCCCGCGTCCTCGTGTGAGACCAGTGTCTGACCCGCATGGCGTGCCACAGCGAGGCAGGCGATAGGCAGTTGCACCCGACGCACCAAAAGATCTTCCGTAGTACCCCCGTTCGGGTTATACTCCTCCGAGAGATAATGCCGTTCCGTGCGGGCTACCACACCCTCGCCGACAAGAGAAGCCACCTCGCGGGTAGCGAACTCTATTTCCGTTGCAATCACGTCGAAACTGTTGGCTGCATAGTACAGTCCCGTCAGCCGGTGCAGTTCGGCCGCACCATCGCCCTTTTTGTTGAAAATCATATCCGTAACTTTAAAATTGTCATTCCGAACGCCCCTATGTCATTCCGAACAAACGTGAGGAATCTCTTTCCGTACCCCGCGCCGGCTCTTGTCATTCCGAGCGAGCGAAGCGACGAGGAATCTCCATGTCATTCTGAACGGAGTGAAGAATCTCCTCCTATATTCGTTATACCCCTCTACCATTCCCATGTCATTCCGAGCGAATGCGAGGAATCCCCTAGCAAGCGAGAGCAAAAGGAAAAATCTTTTTCACCCCGCCGGGTGCCGCAGAAAATCACTCCCGCCGAATCCCCATCCTGCCAGGAAAAAGCGACAAACACCCTCATGAGTTCCGTACCCTGTCCCCCGACGACAACTGTTCTTCGCTTTTCACGCTCTGGTGGTAAAAGCCCAGCCTGAGCCGCGTCCCCGGGAAGTTAAAAGCAATCGCCTGATTGATACTCCCTAGAATCACGTTCGATGCGATCTCTGTGTCCGAAAGCAGGTACAATTTAAAGGCGTACAACAACTCCGAACCCGAAGCCAGCTTCCCGTTCACCATCACATTCGACAGCGACGGGTGCAGCCCCATGCCCGAAGTGATCGCCGACGACGAAGCCTCCGAAATCCGCAGCTGCGAATCCACAAAATCTTTTATCTTCTGGTCTATCGCCTCGATTTTCCATGTATATACCGTTCCCGTCGTCTCGTCCGGCACATCCACCGTATGGAAAAATTTCCCCGCGTTCTCCTTTCCCGACAATACCTCCGTCAGGCTTTGCAAGAACGTTTCGCTCAGTTCCGAAATAGCCTTTTCCACCCCGGCAGCCGTCCATTCCGGGTGAAGCTCTTTCAGAACCTCCCGTTTCCGCTCCCAGTAACCCGCCGGCGAATGCACGTGGTAAGCAAGGTTCAGCCCGTTGTCCGTTACATATTTGAAAATCGTCGGTATCTCCGATCCCCGTACAATCCAGCGCAACGCACCCCAATAAGACGGCACCGAATAAAAATCTCTCGAAAAAGTATAAGAACAATTATAAGAGGCCGCCGTTCCGTAGCGGCCCGGATTTCGTCGGTCATACACCGGATAACGGCGGATACCCGTGTTCACACAACCGTGCTCGAAGTCCCCCACGAGAATATGCCGCACATCCTCCGGTTCCCGGCTGTCCGTCCATTCAAGACGCGCGTTTTTCGCCGGGATATGTTTCAGGAAAGCGATCCTTGCCGGCCGCCCTATGCGGTGGCCCCGTTCCAGATACTTCACATCGAAGAAACCCTTCAAGTACAAGTAATCCGTCATGGCCCGCTTGATGTAATCAAGGTAATCCCAACCGTCAAGCCACCCCTGTATCTCCCGGTCCTCCCTCCACAAGCGCGTGATCTCCCCGTTCACATACCCCAGTTCGTTCAAGAACACCCCTTGTCCGTACAAGAGTCCCATTTGTCGCTCTATGATGCCCGGTGCCAGATTGTTGTCATTCACTACCTCCCTCAGTTGCGAAGGCAGCAAGTTATCATGCCCGTAAGGAATCACCCGGTAGCCCCCCACTTGGTGCGGGTACAGTTCCCAGTTCCGGGAATACGATTGCCACAGAAGCGAATCCATCGGTGCCTGCGGACGGTTCGACAAGGTAAACACCCGCCCGTCCGTCATATGCAGCGCAAAAGCATGATCCGAAATACGTTCTACTCTATCCATTGTCCATATATTAAATATCATTCCGAAGCCCTGTCATTCCGAACCGTAGCGTAAGCGGAGTGTGAGGAATCCCCCATATGTCATTCAGAACGAGGCCGTCAGGCCGACGAGGAATTTTCTTGCAAGCGAGAGCAAAGGGAAAAATCTTTTTCACTTTGCCGAGTGCCGCAGAAAATCAGCTCCGCTGAATCCCCATGTCATTCTGAACGGAGTGAAGAATCTCCTCCCCATTTCTTCGGGCTATTTGTCATTCAGAGTGAAGGATATAAGTCCGACGAGGAATCTCATTCCCCACAACCGTAGCCCCGACCCATGTCATTCCGAACGCCCGGTAGGGCGGAGGGATCTCCCTGTTATTCCGAGCAAGTAAAGCGACAAAGAATCCCGGAACAATCCCGACGGCGATTATACCATTTTCTCGATTGCGGGAAAATGGTAAGCCGGCCAAAATCTATCGCTTTCACACACCCGCCTCCAATCAAGACTCCGCCCGGCAGGGTTTTCCCCCAATGGCTGAGACGATCTGACGTCCCGAATCTCTATCATCTCAACACAACCTTTTCCCCATTGAAAAACATCAACAGCGGCTGGTAAAAACGCCGGTATTGCATCGTTTCGAGATCGATATAAGCCTCGACGATTTCAGCATGTTTATGATGCTCGATCCGTTCCCGCTTCAACAGCCGGGCGCGACGCACATATACGACACCCTCGCTCGATTTGTTCGAGGAGTTATAAGACATGAAAACGAAAGAAAAAGGAATATTCTCTTTCGACAACCGTCGCATCTCCGAAATGGCCCGATATAAATCCATACAGCGAAGATAAATGATGTAAAACAACTCAAAAAGGACACCCTGTCCGTCAATCGCAAGTTATTCCGAATACGCAGAAGGAAAGAGATGCCTTATCCCATAGGTTTCCCCATATTTCCCCGAAAAAAGCCGATTGCACGTCCCAAAAGGCCAATATTCCGAACTTTTTCGGGAGTATGAATATATTAAATTATTAAAAATTAACAAGATAGCCTCTCCGCTTTGAAAAAGCGGAGAGGCTATCTCTTCCCGAATGCCGAGCCGCCCTCTATATCAAGTGCGATTGCAGATAGAGAAAAAAGGTGAAATATGGCTATATGGTTAAATAATGCAAAATTTTCGTACCGAAATCCCACCATATACCAATCCCACCAACCTATGTCTCTCGACTCTTAGTCGAGAGCTTTTGTGTTGATTGTAAAAGCCGTACAAGCCCAGTACGCTTTTGCATCGACTATGAAACGCATATCGGCGCATTTTTTTCGACGGCTAACTTCTATTGATGCCGGAGAAAAAAAATACCTTGTCTTCGGACAAGGTACCAGCGGCCGATACCGCTTTCTGCACGGCAGAAAAAACGTCCCGTATTCCGAATACGGAACGCCTCTATTTACCAAAGTCGACCTATAAAATCCGTCATTTTCTTATCTGTCTTGACAAACGTTTTTTGCATGGCCTTTGTATAATCTTTGAAAAGTTTGTCGTACTGTTTTTCGTTCACGGCTTTTATGTTCGGGTTCTTTTCCATGCGTCGAATGTCGTCGAGTGTTTTCGCGTCGTATTCATCGCACAATAATTCCCTTACATGTATTCCGTCATCGGATAGAGCGAAAGTAATGCCTTTGAAATCGTTTGGGTTTACAATAAAATACATGGCATAAAGATTTAAAGAGTGTTTATCAATTCGTTATCAATCTCGGCGGGGATTCCTTTTTCCTTGTCGGGCGTATTTTCCTCTTTTACTTCTTTCTCTTTTGCACTCGGAAAGACTACATCTTTCTCCGAAAAAAGATAACAGAGCGGGAAAAACTCATACTTTTTAAGCTCCTTTTCTTCTTCGGAAAGATTAGTATCGTCTATATCTTTGGGCGTTCCTTTCTTTGGTTGTCCCCATATGACAATAGCTTTCGCCCCTTTTTTGATAACTGCCCCGTCGGTTTTCCACTCCTTGAATGTTTGGAAACGTCCACCGCCATAAAAAAAGCGCAACAACATATAATTGATAGTACGAGATTCCCAAAAAGCGGCTTCTTCGATTGTGTTTGCCGTGTGTTTCTTCTCTTCCCGTAAAGCTCTTGCTTCAATAGATAAAGAAATCAAAACCTGTCGTTTCTCTTGTGTTTTCGAGTTCAGTTTGTTATTTTTGCGTTCCATATGAAAAGATTTGAATTGTTTTTGCGATTTGAATTTTTTAAGTGGGACGGGGGCAACCGCCCCACTTTTTTTAATTAAGCTGTCAATTCGGCTCTTAGGTCATTCGATTTTATTTCCATGCGAGCGAGCAACAGACACAGCACATCATCGATAAGTTCGGCGTTCGTTACGCAGAATGCGGGGTCGTCCCGATAATTGCTCGGTGTCATGAGACAAAGGCGATAAGCCGTTTTATCATTCTCGAAGTCGGCTATTTCCGTATTTTGTTCCGAAACGTCCTCGATAAGATTTCTCACCCGTTCGATTTGTACAAGGAACTTCTCGTAACGTTGTGTAAGTTCTTGCTTTTTCTTGTAGTAGGCGATACGGCTCTCGATGTCTTTCGGCTCGGCGGACAAACGTTTTTCGAGTTCGGCGATTTTAGCGGTCAACGCCTTTACCTGTTCGGCCTCGGGTGTCGGGGTCGTTTCCTTTTTCGTTTCGACCTTAACGGGAACGATAACCGATTCTTTCGCCGTTTCAGTTTTCGCGGGTGCGGGTTTAACGGCCGAAACATTGTTCTTTACTTCTTTTTTTGTTTCCATAATGAAAAAATTTTGAATGTTATTTTTAACCGAGAACTTCACCCTCTCGGCTTGGGTTTCAGATATATCGGACGGCAGAGTGAGCAACCTTTTTTCAAACCGTTTCGGTTACTCTGTAAATAACCTCTGATGTCATTTACTCTCAGCCATTTCAAAGATCGAAGGGACACATCGTCCAGCGTCGTTTCGCAAACCTTTTATGACGCAAGACGACAGCGGATTTTTATCGTAGACAATCGCGTAGCACCTATCTCCCCGGCACAAGGGTTCCCGTTCGTTTTTTTTGAAAAATTTCGGTAAGGAGCGAAAATTTTCACCGGTCGTCCGGCAAGAAAAAAACATCGAGGTTCATTGTCCGGGGTAAAAGTCCGATGTACCTTAGCGGCAGAAATGGAGAAGAAACGAGCGGCGCGATGCCCTCGGGAAATGGCCGACGGGTAAAACATTCCCGGTGTATATACAGAGTAACGGAAAATAAAAAAGCTCCTCCCGGAGCTTGAAACATATAAAAACCTATTTCCTGAAAAGCGGGTCGGCGATAGCCGGCGGAAGAGGCGCTTTTCCTTTAACAATGGCACGCAAGCGTTTGGTCATGACGAGGTATTTGAACGAGTCCGAAGGATTCGTCGACCGTCTCGGCAGTTGGTCGATAGGCAGTTTCTCGCTGCGTTTATCCTTATATACGATACCGCTTTTCACGATTGTACGGGCATTTTCGAGCGACAATTTTAAGATTTTGGCGGCGTAAGCATCGATGAGTACTCCCGGTAATGCAGGATTTTTCCCGCCGAGGAATACCTGCATGAAAGCATACTCCTCCGGCTGGCCGATGTTCCCTTGATTCATCGACATCATCGTAACGACCCAGCCGGTACGCATACCCCGTTCATCAAACTCGATCGCTTTCTTCAACTGTCCTGCTTGGTCGAGTCCCACTTTTTTATAAGAATTGCCGGCGCGGTCGTAATAGAGTTGTACGACCTTGCATTCCATCGGGGCAAAATAGTCCCGGAATTTCTGTCCCAGTTCCGCAATATATTCCGGTGCCAGCGTGTACATGAACTTGACAATGCGTATGAAATCCTCACCGCCGACAGTATCTTCCTGTGCGATCGAGAGGCTGCACATATTACCGAAGTCCACGCCGAGCATCAGCGGTCTCTTCCTATTCAAATATCGGAGTACCCGGCAATCCTCTTTTTCAAGCAGACCGAAACGTTCATAAGCCCCTTCGTCGATACCGTCGAAATAGAAATGATGTTCCGCGAGGGCCGAATAAAACCTGTCGCCGCTTTGCAAGGTCGGCCGTCTTGACAGAATGGCGGTCTGCAAGTCGTTCAAACGGGCGGCAATGGCATCGGCAAACCACCCTTCCGTCAGAATATCGGCATTGACGTAGCTCGAAGCCTGTATAAACAACGTCGATGCCCTGTCCAGCAAACGCAACTCTTTCCAGCGTGCCCGCCACAAATTTGCTGTCCGCAATTTGTTCCGGCATACGGTCAGGTTCTCCATCGATTTGTTTTTCAACCACTCCTCTTTGGCCGCCACATATTCGTGTAGGGCTTCGTTGGCGACCAATCCCGTCTTGATGACAAGAAGCAAGGCGTCCACATTCATATTGGCGCATTCCCTCAAAATCCAGTCATCTTCGCCTACGTGCGAGGTATCGGGCATGTCGGTCGTAAAAGAACACCCCCGATAGAAAACACTGTTCCCGTATTGGGTACGGTAACCCCGCACGGCTTTCATCAGATTGGCGATCTTTTCCTCCTTAAAATATTTTGCTTCGTCTCCGAACACATAAACATAAGACGCCCCGGCCAGCGTTGATGGACGGTCGAGAGAACCGAAGCGGATATTCATACCCGTGAAAAAGACGATAGTGCGTTTGTACGACACCAACCGATTGAACGGTTTCCAAAAATGCGGTTTCAACCAGCCGGGCAGTTTTTCTTTCTCCCGTTCCGTAAAGGTCGGCGGTTCTTTTTCCACCACGTAGTGTACACCCTCTTTGAAACCTTTCCGTTCCAAGCCTTCCAACACGGCCGGAAGAATATTTGCCGCGAGGTTGCTGAATGTATCGGCCACCCACACGCAAGGAGCACCCGGCATGTCGTACATCACTTCGATAAGCCTTTCCACCTGCACGTCCGTCGTCTTGGCCGATCCCCGACCGAGGACAGCGAACAAGCGGCGCGGCATGACCAGTGCGATAAGCTGCGCAAAAAGATTTTGGAACTGGACATGAGCCAGTTCTGTTTTTTCGGGATTAACTCTCTTCCTGTGCGACATTTTCGAGAATTTCTATAATATCCACATCTTCGATGCCGCCCTCCATGCGCAAGCGACGTTTCTCCCGTTCGGGGATAAGCATTTCGTCGATTTGGGCGGCGAGTACGTCCCGGTTGGCCGGTGGTAGCCCTATGGCTTCGGGCGTAAGCGAGAGCAGCCGGAATTGTTTTTGGTATTTATCTGCGGGCAAGATCTCTGGGTCGTTCTGGTCGAGACGGAGCACTTTCGCCTGTTGCATGAGCAGATTCCCGGCGATTTCGAAGTCTTTCGGCGTTTTGGCTGCTGCCATTGTCAAGGCGTACAACGTATCGAAACGTTCGGCGAATTTCGCTTGCAAAGCCTCTTTCGACACTTTTCGATTGGCAAAAAACATCTCCGTCGCCTCGGCATACAGTCCGGCAGCCTTTTCATACGAGAAGCCGAAAGGCTTTTGAGTGAGGAACCGTATCGTTTTCCGCTTGCCGTGCTGACCGTCGAGACTGTATATCATCACAAGCAGGTCGATATACAGTTGTTCATTGCCCGATAGCGTTCCCGGACAACCCTTTGCGATATAGTTTTGTATGCGCTCAAAAGCACCTTCGTCGGCCGGTCCACCGAAAATATCGAGCTTCGACACCTCAAACGATTTATCCCGCATAATGTCGCTGAATTGCTTCGCCGCCGTAAGATTCCCACCGATGGCGTCGTTCATCAGCCGGATTTCGATCTTTGCCCGGTTTTGCAGACGGCCTCGGAGGAGCAATACCGAGATTTCGCTATCCGGATCGACCGTCAGTGAATGCAAGAGACGTTTATCCCATCCGAAATAGACGGCGATATCATCCTCGCTCCATCCGAGAGCGCCGAGCGACATCAACGTTTCCCGTTGGTCATCAGTCAATACGATTTCTGAGGCAGTCGGCATAAAAATCGAAGATTACAGGGTTATCGAGAAAAATATATTGTTCGTTCAAGGCATTTTCCGAGAAATTGCCCGACCCGCAAACCACAAAACGGTGCTTACCCGTTTTCATAAGCGTAACTTTGGAATGGTTCCATGCGTAGCCTATTTTTATGTTCCGGGTCTTGGCGTATGCGTTCAACTGGTCGTTGACTTTCGGGATACGGCTCTTCACCGAATCCGAAATGCAGATGTATATCTGTTTTATCTCCTGCCGGTCATGGCTGCGGATCAGCGCGTTCAAGATACGTTCGTTGAGCGAGTAGGTCGAGAAGAGCAACTCATCGATGACACCGCAATGTTTTACCGTATAGGCGATAAATGTAAAAGCGTTGAAAGAATTGAGCGTCCACAAGAAAAAAATCTCCCCGGGCTTGGGCAGTCGGCCGAGCAGCTGTTTCAAGCCGTGTATCTTTTCGGTGTGGACGGCCTCGAACCTTTCGATGGCGGCCGTCGATTTCCCGGCACGGGATTCGGCCGGCGATTCCGCCCTCAGTAAAGCGCCGATGTCGAAGAGTTCAGGCATAAGCGGCAAGAATACGTTCCACTTCGTCCAATTCCCATTCTTTTTGGGAGATGCGTGTTTCCCGGTTTTCCTGCAAATGCGGTTTGTCTCCTCTTGCTATTTCATGCCTCAATCGCCATATCGCCTCTTTCAAGTTATCCCGTTTCCGACAAAGCTCTGGAATCGATAAACGGCGCAACGCAGCAGCTTTCTTCAACTCCCCGAATATGGGGTGGCGGCCGAGTATCCGGTGGTGTTCCCTGTAATACGTAAATTCGGAAAGGATTTTCCGATTTTGCGTAAAACTTTTTATGAGATTTTTTGCTGTCTCGTAGCACTCCTCGGCCGAAGTACAGGAAAAGAGTTTTTCATGTGCCTCGACATAACTCCGATAACAGGTTATTTTGTCGGCCGCAAGTATCTTCAACTCATTCGGGCAATCCTTTTCCGCGAGAAACGGCCATTCCTCCCGCAGAGGACGTGGAGGTTTTTCCGGGCATACGCTTCGGGGCATTTCGGTCAATCCCGATACCTCTTTCAATTTCTGTATCAGGAGCGGCATATACCTTCGGGGGTTGAGTTCCACCAGCCGGGCCAGTCCGGGATTAGGAGACAAAAGAGTCAGGAACCGAACCCCTGTCCGGAGATCGGCGCCCGACTCTATCCAACGACGAATGTCGTCTTTCATATCAAGACTTCAATATCGTGGTGTCGAGGAGAGGGCCGATAGCATCGAAGCCCTCCGGGGAACAGGCGAGGTACTTGTATTGCAAAATACCTTCGGCGACTTTGTTCAGGCAGGGAGTGGAGCGTAATACCGGCATGATGAAGTTTCCGAAAGAATAACCGACTTTTACGGGACGTGAGTACCGTTCGGAACATATCTTGCAGAACGTTTCATCATCGATCGAGTCGTCGGCGAGCAGTTCCACGACTGTCGATTTATCGAAACATTTCGGCAGTCTGTGATCGTAACGCACTTTGCCATGCCCATAGATATAGACTATCGGCAGGAAAAGCTCTTCCCGGTATATCTCCGAGCAGGGGAATGTATTTGCCGGCACGAGCGAAAACACGTCGGCGACCGTTTCATCTGCGATACATTCGGCAACGATGTCCTTGATGGAGACCTCCGTCGGGACGGAGAGCAGCTTGAAGTCGCCGGGAAAGTTTTTCTCCCAAATCCTTTGCATTCTCTCTTCCGTACCTTCAAAAGCGCATACGACGATTTCCACAAGGGACGGAATGATATTTTCCGTGGAGTTCTCGGGTTTTTTCTCCGATTCTTCCCCATTCGATGCGGCGACATCCATAGATGCGGAAACCTCTCCTTCCTGCACTTGACCGACAATGTTCCCGACCGTTTCTGTCGATACGGCCGGGACTTGTTTGTTCTTTTTCGAAGTCATGAAAGTGTCGGTTAAGCACCCTCTTCCGTGTCATCGGCGGCCAGTTCCGCCGAAGTCTTGGCGATGGCGGGAAGTTCACCGCTGTATTCTCCGGGAAGGAATTTTCCGGCGATCTCCTGTTTGAATGTGAATTTCCGTTTGTTGGCTTCCTTCGTGTCGGTACGTTCGGTCGTCAGGAAAAGCGGATTGCATTTGTTGCCATAGTAGACATGGCGTCCTTTGGCCGTTCCGTCGCACGAACGGGTAAGAATCACGACACCTTTGTTCATAAAAGCCTCGGTGAAGTTTTTGATGTCCTTCGAGTCGCCGGGGTGTTCAAAGGCGACCCCCTGCATCACACCGCGGGCATCGACATCACCGCTGGTCTCTTCGGTACACTCGATCGTGGGCGAAGTGGCATATATGGCAACGGCTTCTGCACCCTCTTTCAAGGTGATGTCTCCGACCAGTTCCACATTACCCACTTCACGGGTAGGTTCAGTAACAATATCCTCTACATCGATGACGATGATTTCCGAGGACTTCGGGTCGGCGCACCCGGCGCCGTCCCCGTTTTTGGGAATAGATACTTTAACGTAAGGCATAATATAAAAATTTATGGGTAAAACATACATCAAACTGTTTCTTCGGCATCGGGATCATCTGTCTCTTCTGTCTGTACATCGTCTTCGGTGATGATCCATTTGTTCCGGGTGTCGAAACCGTCTACCGAGATATTCGCTTGCGGATCATAGTCCGGCGGGCAAATGGCGAATACGGCTTCGCCGATCAGGAATCCGACACCCAGCCAGAATTCACAGAAATATTTCAGCATATAATCCTGTTTCTGAATATCGGTGATGAATTGGGGCGGATTCTTGTGTTGCAGACCGACGAAGTTTTCCGTAGGTGTGGAAAACACGATCGGCGACCCGTACATCGATTCGAGCACTTCGAGATGGCAGTTCGAGAAATCGATCGTGTCCTCCCCGAATTGGATCTTTTCCGTTCCGCTGCCCGCACCCCATTTGGCTTTGTACCCGCGTTTGTATTTCATGTAGACCTCTCGCGAGCAATAGAGTGGCATCTTGATACCTTGATACAACGGAGCTATGGAAGCGACGAAATCGTCGATGGTTTCCACTACTTGCGCATCGGTAGCCGTGCGGAGGTTTACGTCCGTGTTGAAAAAACGGATACCCTTGTCGAGCGAAGTCCGGGCATTGACGAGAATCGTCTCGAAGCCGTCCATCGACGCTTCCGCAGTATCTTTCTTGTCGTCGTATTTCCCTTTTCCGATCATTTTCAGTTCGATGTCGTTGACGATCGACGGCATCAGCACGTTCTGTACGATATAACGGGTGATAGGCATCTCCTGCGGAGTTTTCTTCTCATCGTACAGGTGGAACAGCCAAGATTCGCCCACCTCGGCGGCGACGATGGGAAAGTTCACTTTCAGGCGGTAGTTCTTGACGGTAAGCACCGTGAAGTTTGATTCTCCTTTCGGATTCCATTCCGGTTTGAAACGCTGTACCACCGAAGTGATGTGGCTCTGCACGGCCTTGTATTCCGTAACGGCACGTTTCCAGTTCAAGTGCTTCGATGTGGTAAAGGCATGGTACAGTTCACTCAGCAGTTCGAGGTTGTTCCCTTGCGAGAGATAAGTACCCAGTTCCGAGGTCAGCTCCGTTACATCGATGGTCTGCGCGGTTATTTCGGGCATGTACCCAGTCGAGAGGTACGAGGTAGCGATCCGGTTGAAAGCCGCTTTCATGTTTACGCCGAACGCCTTTTTTTCATTTGTTCGGGCAACGGCTTGTGCTGTCGGGTCGTCTTCCGGTTCTTTTGCCAGCGCATTGATACTCTCTTGCAATGTCTTTATTTGGGCATTCAAGGGTTTGATACGCGCTTCGGCGACATGGTTCACGGCGGCATCGAAAAGCTCTTGCGAGTTGGCTTCGGTATCATCTGTCGAGAAATCTGTCTCCTCCAACATGCGGGTGAACTCTTCCCCGTAGGTATTCACTACGCTCGCCCGTTCCTCGGCGGTCAGCGTTACACGGCCGTCATCGGCAAGGGGAAGCTCCGTTTTACCCAGCATTTGGGCGATGAGCTTTCCCATTTTGATTTTAGAAAGGAAATTTTTTTTCATAGGAAAAATATAATGGTTAGAATTTCGAAGCACGGATAAATACGTTCTGAATGCAATCTTCGAGAGACGACATTCCATTGATAAGTCCGGCATCGGTTGCTTCGTGGGCGTTGAACATAGCCCCGGAGAGAATGCCCGGTGTATCTTTTTTGAGATTCGGCCGTCCGATCGATACGGCTTTCTGAAATTCGGCGACAATGGGAGAGAGCGATTGCTGTGCCGGCTTGATGTTTCCCGAGAGGGCTTCCCTGTACTCCCGGTTCTTGTCCGGACTCTCTTCGGCGTAGACCGTGATGACGTTTTCTGCCGGCCGGTACATTTGGGCCATGACGCCGATAGAACCGAATTCCGAGAAAAAATTATCCGCAAATATGGCGTCGCACATCGACGCGATCCAATAAGCTGCCGATGCACACAGGTCGGCGTGTACGATGATCGGCTTCCCAGCCGATTTCACCGACGATATGGCTTTTTCTAATAGTGGAATGGCCGAGCAAGAACCGCCTCCGCTGTCTATATCGAGAACGACCCCGACGACATCGGGGTTTTCGGCGGCTTCGACAAGCACCGAGGCGACGGTTGTCGCCCCGATGGTCGCGCAACTGTCGTACTTGGTGATGGTGCCGACGATAGGAATCACGGCGACGCACTCCTTTCGCGAAGAAGGCTCTGCCTGTGCGACATCGCCCGATTCCGTATAGGAAAGAGGTGTGAAGTCGGCCACGGAGTCCTGAACGGGAAGGTGTGCGAAGAAATTCCGAACCAATTGGATTTGCGATTCGGCATTGTAAAGCAGCCACGGCCCCCGACAGATGTCGAGAGCCAGCTGCGAAAGATGATGATGAGTGGTAGAAAAAGGCATTCCGTTCTTTTTTCACAAAAGTAGGAATGGCCTTTATGGGAAAAAAGGACACTTTCAGCACTCGTAATCACACTCGATGACGGTTGTTTCCGCCTGTGTGATTTCGAGTTTCACCGGAAGATCTTCCGTTCCGAAAGTCGCCGAAGAGTCATCATCGAAAACGACCTTTACACAAAGGTTGTGCCGGGTGGTATCCGGGCAGAACCGCAAAGTCGCTTCGAGTTGGTAAGAAGTCAGGTCTCCGGCCTCTTCCGGGGTATGTCCCATATCCAGAGTCGCTGTTGTCGGTACGAGAGGCAACAGCATCCATTCTCCCTCCGTGTCGAGGGAGCGAACGAAAATTTGTTTGACGATACGTATCATAATTGTTGTTTCTTTTTTACGGAGAAGTCGATAGTCTCCTGTATATAAGAGGATTTCCGATATAATTTATGGAATATCGACTCCTTTTTCCTTTGCATGAGCCGGTATTCTTTTTTGTGAAGAGCCTCGAAGTTGTCGGTCGTTATGAGTCCGCGCGATGTGATGAAGGCATCGATAAGTTCCGTCTTTGAAAACTCGGCCGACAAACCTTTTTGCATGAACACGGCGAAGTCGAGATTGAAGACAGCCTGTAAAGCGAGGTTTATCCGATTCATGTCGATGACTGGTATGTAGAGGAATTTATGTACGAAGTTCTGTGTGATATGAGTCTTTGGTAGGACGAATGTCAGCATGTCGCCCTCGCCCGTGTCGACTGGCGTGGGAGAAGTACGGCAATAAGAGATGATCAGCCTTCCCACATCGTGCGACGACTTCACCTTCAACCGTCCGTCCGGTAACGGGGGAAACAGGTAGCGCAGGTAATCTGCCAATAGGGGATTCGTAGGGCGAAATTTTACTTCCATTCGATTGTAAAGTATTGATATTTAGCTATAAATATAAGAAAACTATCTTGCATTTGCAAATAAAATCCGATAAAAACACCCCCTTTGCACAAAATAGGTTTCAAATCGTGCGGTCGTGCTTTTGGTTCATCGTGTGGAATATATCATATTGATTATCATATGATTGTGTCCTGCACAAAATCTGCACGAAAATCGTACGGAAATGACAAAGACCCGAAAAAAATCGTGCAGACCCATTTTGTGCAGATTGTGCGCTTTTTGTGCAAAATCGTGCAGCCGTATTGTGCTGTTTTCTAAACGATTGTAAGGATTCCGCAACCTCTTGCACTCCTGCACGATTTTTTTCTTGATTTTTTAAAGGGGTACTTTTCAAAAAAGGAAAGAATAAAAAATAAATAATATATGTCCCCCTTTTTCATTTCCGATTCATGCCGTTCTTCATTTCATTCAGAATCCCGACCTATGGTGGCTTCGCCATTCTGAATCCGCCATAAGCGGTGAGAGAAATCTATCCGGCCTTTCATGATCGGCTTTTTCCTCGTGCTGCACGTTTGTCCGAAAACGATGATTCCCTTTTGGGGGAGGCGAGGGGGAAAAGAAAAAATAAAGAATGCGCTACCAAAGAGCGTAAGTAAAAGGATTTGTGCATGAGTGCCAATAAAAACGGCGCGACATACAAGTCGCGCCGGGAAATACATGTTTGTAGAAATACCTCTTACATGACTTTGACGATTTCGATTTTGAGGCCAAGTGCATCGATGATTCGACAGAACATACTGATACCCGGTTCGATAAGACCTTTTTCGATACGGGAAATATATGTTTTATCAGTACCGACCTTTTGAGCCAGTTGGGATTGCGTCAGTTTTTCCTGTTTCCGGGCATCGCAAATCAATTGTCCCATCATGTAGGCATAGGCTTCTCTACGAAACTCTTCCCGTTCAGGGCTTCCTACCGCACCGTACAAGTTGTCCAGAACGGCGTCCATACTGTGAATGTCAGGATTATTTGCTTGCATAATATTCGTTTTTGAGTTTTAACGCTTTTTCTATTTCATTGTTCGGAGTTTTCTGTGTTTTCTTTTGAAAACCGTTGAACAACATGACTATATTGCCTTCATCGAAAATAAAAAATGCACGATATATATTTCCGTTATGGCTTGCTCTCAGTTCATATATCCCATCTCGTATGGATTTGACGAAGTTGGAGTTCAAACGCTCCTGTGTTTTGATCATATCAAGAACATAAGCCACTTTTTTCTTCGCTCCGTCTTCCAAAGACAAGAAGAATTCTATGAAATAATTTTTATAATAAAGGATTTGTCTTTCTTTATCCATGATGCAAAGGTATAAAAAAGTTGTATTATATATCAACTTTTGAGAGAAATAAATTGTTAAAAACTATTCCGGGAAATAAGCCGTACAGAACGGCTCGAACTCCGGAGGAAGTCGTCGCGTACCCACGATGACGGCGATTCCGCGTGCAGCCAGCTCAAACAGCCTTTGGGTCGTAATCGGCGACTCCCTGAAATTATAAAGGTCGGCCAATACGAAATAGGCCCGGCTCAAATCGAAATCATGTACTGTCGGCCTGATGAGTTTCCCGGCGTCCCCGGGTGTCGTGGCGAAACCGGCATCGACGGCGATACGCCTCAGCAGTTTCGACCTTATTTCCCTATCGGCAGCTATCGCCACCATGATTTTGTTCGGTTTCATAACAAGTGCATTTTTTGTTCGGGCAATGTTTTCTCTGTGATACGCCTGATGGCTGTATATGTGTCGTTAAACTCCCACGAGTCGCCTCTCCGCGATATACACCCTATGACCAGACAGGCAGCCTTGATAAAAACGGGCAACAGGTTCGGCCGCACGACGAAAGGTCCTATGTCCACCCATTGGGCGTGTACCGGGTCATTGCCTTCCATCGACAAAAGCCGGTCGGCCACCCAGTCGAGATAGTGGGAGAACTCTTTTTTCCCTACCCGGTCCTCTATGCGTTCTATCTCGCTATAATCATTCAGGCGGTATTTCCGGTTGTCCAGTTCAGAAAGCATCTTTGTCATCGTCCAAAGTTTTACTCAGGGAATTCAAAAGATCGGCATCATGGCCGTTTCCGTAGAACGAGGCATCTCCGATGGTGAAGTACTCGATGCCGGCCGACTTGTCGTCGATCACCGGCTGTCCGTCCCTGTCGAGGTCGCAAGGCAATCCGGTAAGCCGGTCGTATTTCTGCGGGTTGAATTTATAATCCTTGTATTCGCAGTATTTGATGATGCGTTTTTTGAATGTCGTAGCCGTGCAGAATTTTCGTTGCTCGGGAGCGTATGCGATGAAAGCATCGTACAGGTCGCGTCTCTGCAAGCGGGTGTTGCGGTGGCACTCGTCGCTGAAATATTCTTCCGCCCACGACAAGAATTCCTCCGTCATCTCTTGCCTCAGGCGACGTACCTCGATGCGTTCGGCCGGACTCTCCACATAGCCGTACCGCAGATAGATCTGCACGCAAGTGGCCAGTAAGTTCCAGAAAAGATTCCATTGCTCGAAGTCCCATTCGTCGAAAAAGAGCTGACCGAAGTCGTCGAGCGGAGAAAACGTGTCGTTATAGTAGTCGCTGAAAGCGATCACCCACTGGCGGGCGCGGAACGAAGAGCCATCGCCCTTGATGGCGTGGTTTGTCGTGATGTATATCTTTGGCGACCGCGTGAACGGGAAAGTGCAGCGCCGTCCGCCTTTGTAATTGACCGTCCAGTCGCCCGTGATGTTGGCAAAAAGGAATTCGAGGTCAAAGCCCGCCCGCACGTCATCGATGAAGACGAGGCGGGTCTTCTCCGTTACCTCGTCCCAGAGGAAATTATCTTTGGCCATCTCCGAGTTCTTGCCGTTGATGACAACTGTTTTACGCACCTGTTTGAAGGCCTCCCCCACAAGCGATTTGCCCGAACGCCCGTTCGATGCCCCCACCTCCGATTGCTTTCCGTCCATCGCGATTACCGCCCGGGCATTGGCCTTGTCCTTGCAATCCATCATCATATAGCCGATGGCGGCCAGCTTGGCAATAAGATGCACTTTGTTCTCGTATTCTTCTGTCTCGTCGAGGTTTTGCCTTTCATCGCCGGCAGCGATGGCCTTTTTCTTTTTCCATGTGAAATTCGACGTGTTTATGAGGAATCGTAAAAAAGTGCATTTCTCCCCGGCCGGGGTGAGGCGGTAATCCCATTCTCCGGTATCGTCCCGGCTCACGTCGATGAGCGGCAACGGCAGGAGGTTCGCCGCCGTACCCGACATCTCGTCCGCCCATATATGGTGCGATACCGATGAGTAGTGCAGTTCCTTGATGCTCTCTGCCGTTACCTCCCAACAAAGGTTCTTGAAATAGAAGATCTGCTTGTCGCGTTCCGGTTTGGCGAAGTTGGGCACGATAAACGGCAATCCGCTCAACTTGTCGGGGCCGAGGTACTGCGGCCCGCCCCGGATAATCATTTCGAGGACATCTTCCGGTGCATTCATATCGGTAAACTCTTCGATATAGTCGCGTATCTCCCATGGCTGTACGGTCGTTACCGTCGGGGCTTCGAGGTGTATGAAGTCGAATGAGCCGTCTATCCTTTGGTAACGTCCATACCCCCGATTGTTGAGAAAAATACGGCTCCGTTTGTATTTGAACTCGTAGCTTGTCTTCGTATTACCATCCCTATCGTGCTTCTCGATGGCCTCCCAATACTGTTCGTCCCGCTCGATGGGCTGTGCACTTTCTATCTTGCCCTCTTCGGTGAATTTCCAGCGGGTACGGCCGAAAAGGAACTCCGGAAGGTCTTTCAGGAAATCTTTATGCAGTTTGGCAAACTCATAAGGAGAGTGGAGTGCCCAAAGCTCTTCGAGTTTGTGGTCGGTATAAGTGGTGATTTTGTGGAACCGGACATATTTCCCGTTCAGGTTCTTTTCGTTCAGGGTATAAGCGATATCTTTCTGCAATTCCCCCTCTTTCCCCGACAAGGTATTGGCCAGCAGGTCGTCGATACCCTTGTCTCCGGCGGCATTTTTCAAGACATAGCCGAAATAAATCTCCACATATATGTCCCGGTTTTTCAGCGAGCGGAAATATTCCTTGAAGTTTTTCACTGCGTAGAAAAAATTCCGCGGACGCTTATCCACCCGGTCGTTTATCTTTATGTTGGCCGATATGTCGCACCAGTCGCTGTCGAGAAGAAAAACGACATCATGCACTTTGCACTCGGTGATGATCCGTATGATGTCTTCGGGCAGCTGTTTGTTTGTGGCGATGTTCCCGATACCCGATATGCCGACCGACAAGATGCCGTGCTTGCAAGCCTTCTCGGCTTTCTTTTCTCCCTCTTGTACAAAAAGGGTCTGTATCTCTTCCCCGCGTCGGTACTTCTCCCTGATCCGTTCGGGAATATACACGTATGTCGATGCCCCGTAAGGCGATTTGTATTTGAATGGTTTCCCCTCTTTGTCGAGATGTTCTTCCGGATATTGCCAGCGTACCCGGAAATACTCCTTCATCTTTCCCGTCAGTCGCCCTTTCTGGTCTTTTTGCTCGAACATCACCGGTTGCCCGTCGAGATCGTAATAAGCGATGACGGCATCGTCGCCGTTCCGGTCTATATTGCCGTGGGAATCTATTGTACCGGCGAAAAACGTATGCGCCTCGGTCGTTGTTTTGTTCTTTGTGGCATCGAATACACGGGCTTTTACGTCGTCGAATGTCAATCCGCTCTCTTGCAACATACGGGCACAAAAGCTCTGCCGGGCCTCTCCTTTATGATCTTTCCGGGCAATTTTGTCCCGTACTTTTTTCGCAGCCGGCTTTTTCGGCGCAGGAGGTGGGGATAGAGTGATGCAGAACGACTCGGCCAGCCATGAGAGAGCCTCGGGAAACGAATAGTTTTTCCCTTTCATCAGGAAGTCTACCGGTGTCTTTCCCGACAATTGCTGGCATTTATGGCAGCGGAAAACACCTTTTGAGGGATTCACTCCGAATTTGTCGCTGCCGCAAATCGGACATATACCGTAATAGTCGGCCGATCCCCCTTTTCGGGTCAAGGCCGTGAATTGATGAATGGTTTCGACCAGTTTCCCGCTGGTAACGTCCAGAATTTTCTTTTTATCGTCCTCGCTTATGTACATATCGTTCTAATCATTTTTTTGTCCGTGCCCATCTCCGGCAACTGTTTTGATAGGCGCATCGTCCGTTCTTGACCTGTTCGAAACGGCCATGCCATAGTTCCCAACTGTCTGTTCCGTCGATGAAAATAGTTTCGGCACATGTTACGCCTCGTTCACCGATTTCCTGTGTGATAAAGCCGACCAGATCCATACAAAAGAAACTGCTCTCCTTTGGTTCCCTGTCGTCTACGAGTTCGACCAATCCGTTCCCTTGTGGTTTGTTCATGGTATTTCATTATTTCGGTTTTCGATACAACTATTTCTGATGTCCGTCATTCCGGCCTTTGTCATTCCGACGACCGAAGCGGCAAGGAATTTTCTTGCAAGCGAGAGCAAAGGGAAAAAACTTTTTCACTTTGCCGAGTGCCGCAGAAAATCAGCTCCGCTGAATCTCCCTGTCATTCTGAACGGAGTGAAGAATCTCCTCCCATATTCGTTATATCCTCTGTCATTCCGGGCAAATGCGAGGAATCCCTTTGTCATTCAGGAGCCATTCAAGTAAAAATCGGAGGCTCAGGAAATGAAATTTTTTCTTCTTCACAAAAATCCCGGAAAGAATCCTCCGACGACAATGTATACACCGTTCTCCTGTTGGTTCGGTATACGAGAAAAGCCGTCCGACGTAAAAAACTGGGTTTCCCGTCGATGAAGACGAGAACTTCATTCCCGGCATCGAGCAGTTGCTTCAACCGCTCGTAATCTTTACTTGAAGAGTAAACAGTCATGGTTTGTGAGGTTTGAATTTATCGCAAAAAGCATTCATCAGGCAGTGACGGTTCCAAAGCCGGCAATGTATGTATATCAGTTCTCCGACGGTAACGACTTTCCCGTATCGGCAGTTATGGCACACCTCTTCCATTTCAATCGAACAAGAGATTTATGTCGAAATCCCTTTCGGCGATTTGTTGCATTTTGGCTCTTTTCTTTACACTCGGATTCACATGTCCCGTAGCGTACTTATCGACCGTATTCGGGGAAACGTCCGTTGCGTTCACAACAGCCATTCTGAATTTGTCTTTACCCAAAGTGTCGAGACTCTTCCAAAATTCTTTGATGCTCATTTCCTTCATAATTCATTGTTTTTGAAAATCATTTTACTATTTTTGTTTTGCGCTTGTGAGGTACAAGAGTAGAATATCTGCAAATATATATAAATATCACAAATAATCAATAGATATTATATGATATTTTTGGATAAAAAGAATTACTATGAAGTATAAGATTGACATAGAGGAGTTTTTGAGAAAAAACAATTTGACTCAAACACAGTTAGGGGATTATCTCGGAATAGGCCAACCACAAATTTCGGGAATATGCCACGGGAAACCTATTGCACAAAAGCATATAGAAAAAATCTTAGAGAATGAAGAGTGGGATCTTTCCATGGTAACGGAAGACTCCTCCAAGAAGAAAAGAGATGACGTGATTATGAGTCGCGAGGTGTTTGAGTTGCTCAAACAGCAGACAGATACTATTCTCTCCCAGCAGCGTACTATCGAAACGCTTTCAAACAAAGGGGGCGGTGTCCGGCCGGAAGACAATGCCGATTATGCCGCTGCAAGCGGATCGGATTTGGAGAGATAGAACGTATAATTCCTAAATATTGACCTTATGAAAATATCACTTAAAATCATCAACAAGAAGAATGGATTTTCTATCGATGATTATATAGAGTTCCGAATCGTTTCGACGTATGCCCCTACGAATTTGTGGGTAGTGAAGTCTATCAGTATAAAGAATGATGGTGCGGTAGTATACAAAAAAGTCATTGCCGTGATGGAGGCTGTCGCTAATATTGACGGGCGCGATTTTCATGGAAGGATCATTTCGGTTGTCAGCGATGACAATGAATTGCTAAACCTTGTTGTTTGGCTCGGCGAAGAAAATAATTCGTATGATTGGGAACAAACAGATAACGATTTCATTGCAGCAAGGTTCGTCGATATTGATGAAATTCGGAGTAAAGAGGAGTTCCGAGATCTGTCTATTCAAGAATGTTTTGAACGACTTTTTTAGAAAATATAGCCTTTTTTACCTATTATTATAAATTGATAATAAGACAATTAATATACCTTATTATTGATTTTTTACCGGGACAAAATTGGGACATAAATAAGGTGAATATATATAAGTAATTGAGTGTAAAATCTTGAAAATAAGATGTGTTTGGGAACGTTTCTATATAAAACAGTTCTTCTCACCCCGACAAGATACCACACAATTATCTTATCAATAGATAGTTGCGTGGTATTTGCTTATTTTGCCGGGGGCATTGGGAGTGGGACAATGTCCGATAGAACTTGCTTTATACTTGTTTACACTCTCTTTTTATTATATAACACTTTTTTTTACCGAATTAGAGACAGAAAAATAAAAGAGGAATCGTTGTTTATCTGACGATTCCTCTTTTTTAAGGGAAATTTACCGTTTATTCTTTTGCGGGGAAAGACGACTCTTTGTAAAAAACTTCGTTGTGGAGCGGGATGGAAAATTTTTTTGAGAATTTGCGGGACGCAAGACGATAAAGTATTCCGCCGAAATGCTTGGCATGTCGAGGACATATCGCTATGCAGTGGGCGCAAGATATACATCGGCTTTCATCAAGTCGGTGGGGATTTTCAGCATCGATAGCCTGTGCCGGACATTGTTGGGCGCACAGTCCGCAACGGGTACAACTGCGTCGGGTTTTAGGTTTCAGCGGAATGTTCCCGGCTTCCCGATAGGGATTGTTTCCCGGAAGTGAAAGCTGTTTTTCTTCTCTCCATTCAGAGGCCGATAAAATAGATATGCTTTTTCGGCCGAACTCTGTCGCTTCGGCTATATCTCGGATATCGGGGCGTCCGGTTCCCACGTGGGGGAAAATGGAGTGCTGGGCGATGAATGCACCAGCCGAGACAACGATGAATCCTTGCTCTTCTACTATATTGCGTAATTCGAGCAGGGCATCATCATAAGCCCGGTTTCCGTATGTACAGGCAATAATAGCCGGAGTGTGTTTCCCGGTAAAGTGTCGCAGCGATTCGGCGGATATAGCCGGTATACGTCCCGCATATACCGGCATACCGAATATGGCTATTTCGTTCTCGGGGATATATGTATCATTCTGTTTTTTCAGGAGTAGATCATGTCGTTCGATTTCGTTTACATCGCAGCCTCGGGCGATTGTATCGATTATTTTACGGGTTGTCCCTGTCGCGCTGAAAAAAATCGCATGAATTTTTTTGTATTCCATTTTGTTGTGTTTGTTTCTTGCCACAAAGGTACATATTTAAGCGATAAATCTCCCATCGGGTATATTGTTATTGAATGAGTTAGAAGATACGGAGTTGAAAAGGCTTTTGCATTTGTTGGAAAATCCGTCCGATAATGCTATATTTATGTCGGGAATAGTTGTCGGTATAGTAGACAAAACAAATATACTTATGAGTCTGAAAATCGTACGTATCACTCGGGATTTCCCCGATATGAATGCTCTTGAACAAATAGCCGTCGAAGCTTTTCCTCCGCAGGAGTATGTTTCGCCGCAAGACCTCCTTTCTTATACCGAGAGTTCCGACGATTGTGATTTTTGGGGCTTTTATGCAGGAAAAGATTTTATCGGTTATCTTCACCTTATCCGATATAAAAATATGGTATATGTCTGCTTTTTTGCCGTAGGTGTTTCATATCGTTCTTGTGGATACGGGAGTGAAATATTGTCGAGACTGAAAGAGTTATATCCCGCTTACCAGATTGTCTTGGATATAGAGGCGGCCGACGAGTCTGCTCCTAATTTGGTCCAGCGTATCCGGCGGCGTGATTTTTATCGAAGAAACGGGTATGTACCTACGGGACATTATATCGCATATTGGGGTATGACATTCGAAATTCTGTGTAGTGGTGGGGATTTTGATTTGGCGGTTTATAAGGAGCTTGTTTCCAATATTCGGGTTGAGGGTATTTCTTTCCGATTCTTCACGAAGTAGTTTGTATCGTCCGAAAATTAAGGTCGTCAACAATAAAAAATAAGACCGCCTATACTTTTAAGTATGGGCGGTCTTATTTGGAGAGTTCTGAACAGATTTTATTGCCAGCCTCCGCCCAACGCTTTGTAAAGTTGGACGAATGCGAGTTGTTTACCGAGAATAGCGTCGCTCAGGCTGATTTGGGCATCGAAATATCCACGTTGAGCATCGAGCACATCGAGGTAACTGATGTAGCCGTTGATGTATTGCAGATGAGCCAGTTTGTTATTACTGAATGCCGCTTGTTCCAGCTTTTGCCGCGACATGAATACTTCTTCGCTTTTATTGAAGGTTACAATCGCATCGCGAACGTCTTTAAACGCTACTAAAACCTGTTTTTCGTATTGGTAGACGCTTTGCTCGTAAGCAGCTTTCTTGGCTTTGTGTTGGGCAATGTTGCGCCCCATGGAGAAAAGAGGTGTGAGTAGGCTTCCGCTTAAAAAATGAGCCGGAGACTGGAACAGATTCTTTATTTCATCGCTTTCTGCTCCGAACTGGGCGGTGAGGGTTATCTTGGGAAACATGTTGGTGAATGCGATTCCTACTTCGGCGTTAGCTGCCATAAGGGCTTTTTCTGCGGCTCTGATGTCGGGTCGACGTTCGAGCAACGACGAGGGAAGTCCGGCCGGCAATGTTTGCGGCAACCGATTTATCGAACGGTTTGTTTCTCGCGGGATATTTCGGGGAAATGTACCGGTGAGCAGGGCTATTTCGTTTTCTTTTATGACGATAGAACGTTCGAGATCGGGGACGAGAGTGGCTGTACGGGCCAACTCTACCTGAGCCTGCTGGAAAGATGTTTCCGAGGTAAGCCCTCCTTCAAAACGGAGTTTGGCCAGTCTTACGCCCTCTTCCCGGGCGTGCAGTGTCTGTCGCACGATAGAGAGTTCATGGTCCAGAGCGATAAGCTCGAAATATGATTGTGCGACTTGCGCGACAAGGCTCACTTGCAGGGCGCGTTGGTTTTCGATCGCTTCGAGTAATTGCGCTTTTCCTTTCTCTGCTCCCCAACGAAGATTTCCCCACAGGTCGACTTCCCAAGACAGAAGCAGTTTGATGGAATGTTCGGGATCATTGCTATAATCGTTTCCTCCGTAGTTGGTTGCATCTTTATCGGCATAGATACGACCATCGATTTGGGGGAAGATTTTACTGAAATCGACCCGTCTCAAAGCTGCCAGTTCCTTGATACGTGCAGAAGCGGCCAGCATGTCTTTGTTGTGTTCGAGCGTTTGGCGGATAAGATTTTGCAGTATCGTATCGCCGTACACTTCCCACCAATGCATATCGGCTATCGAAAAAGTATCGGGTGTCGAAGTTGCCGGATCCAACTGTTCGGGCAGACTCATTTCGGGACGTGCATACTTTTTACCGATTTTACAAGAGCTTACGGCAAATAAAAGTACGACGCAAAAGAGAAGAATATATCGGTACTGTTTCATGATCGTTTCACTTTCTGGGAAAATTTACCTTTCAATCTATAAATATATACAAAGAAGAAGGGAACGAGCAATATACCTATCGCTACGGCGGCAATCATGCCAAAGAATACACCCGTACCGATAGCCTGACGGCTTGCCGATCCGGGACCGGCAGCCAGTACCATAGGAAGCATGCCCAGAATGAAAGCCAGAGAAGTCATGAGAATCGGTCGGAAACGAAGCCGTGCCGCCGTAAGCGTCGCCTCGATGAGCGGGGTTCCGGCATCGACTTGCTCTTTGGCAAATTCGACGATAAGAATGGCGTTTTTGGCTGCCAGACCCATAAGCATGACGAGACCTATCTGAAAGTAGACATCATTTTCGAGTCCGCATATCCATACGCCGATATAAGCTCCCAATGCAGCGACGGGTAGGGAAAGAAGAATGGCTATGGGTATGATCCAACTTTCGTAGAGGGCGGCAAGAAAGAGGAACACGAAGATAAAGACGAGTGCCAAGACCAGTCCTGTCTGTCCGCCGGCTTTTTTCTCCTGATACGATAATCCGCTCCATTCTACCCCTATATTGGACGGAAGGTGCTCTTGCACGATTTCTTCGAGCGTCGTCATCGCTTGTCCTGTACTGTATCCTTTCGATGCCTCTCCCCGGATTATCGATGTGTTGAACATATTGAATCTTTTGATGCTTCCGGGGCCTGTGGTGTAGGAGGCATCGCCGAGAGATGTCAGCGGTACCATTGCATTGTCTTTTCCCCGGACGAAGAAAAGGTTCAGATTTTCTTTGAATTTCCGGTAAGGGGCTTCTGCCTGAATGTATACCCGATAGATACGGTTGAACATGTTGAAGTCGTTGACGTATACCGAACCGGTATACGCTTTCATTGTGGAGAATACATCGGCGAGAGGAACACCTGCAAATTTTACTTTGTCGCGGTCGACATTGAAGTAGAGTTGAGGTATCTCGGCCTGCAAAGACGAAGATAGGCCGGCAAGCTCTTTCCGTTGCGAAGCGTAAAACATCAAGGTGTCGACGGCCTGTATGAGGTTGTCGAACGTGGCGTCGCCGCGAGCTTCGAGTTGCATTTCAAATCCGCCCGAACTACCCAACCCCGGAATGACGGGCGGTGTCGAAAGGTAAACTTTGCTTTCGGGATATTTTTGTAATTCGCTGCGGATACGGTTCATAACGTCGTCTATCGTTTCGTCGTCGCGTTCCTGCCACGGTTTCAGAATGACTGTCAGTTCGCTTCTACCCTGATTCGTTCCTACCCGGGGGCTGCTACCCGTTACATTTTGTACATAAGCGACCGCCGGATCTTGCATGATAAATTCGATAGCCCGGTCGGTTACTTTCCGCGTTCTTTCGAGCGTTGCCCCCTCAGGAAGCTCCAATTCTACTTTGAAATATCCTTGATCTTCGGTCGGTAAGAAGCTGGTCGGAATCGTGCGGTTGAGAAGCAGAATCGCGACAATGCCTATTCCGAAAGCGAGCATTACTCGTCGCGGATTGGAGATGCATGCCGTAATGCCGTGCATGTATTTCCGGTTACCGGTGTGCAGCCACATATTGATGTAGCGGAATACGACGTTTTTCTTTCGGTTGGGATTATCGGGTTTCAGAATGAGAGAGCACATGACCGGGCTGAGGGTAAGCGCCACGACTGTGGATATGATGACCGATACGGCAATCGTAACGGTAAATTGCCGGTATAGCATTCCTGTGATACCCGACAGGAAACTTACCGGGACAAACACGGCTACCAATACCAGCGACGTGGCAATGAGGGCGCTGCTCAATCCGTTCATCGCTTTTTTCGTCGCTTCGTAAGGCGAGAGTTTTTCGTCTTCCATGATGCGCTCGACGTTCTCTACGACGACGATGGCATCATCTACGACGATACCGATGGCGAGAATCAATCCCAAAAGGGTGAGCATATTGAGGGAGAATCCGAAAATGAGCATGAATCCGAATGTTCCGATCAAGGAAATCGGTACGGCTACAATGGGAATCAGCGTTGCACGCCAACTTTGCAGTGATAAGAAAACGACGATGATAACAAGGAAAAGAGCTTCGAAAAGCGTTTTGTACACTTCATGTATCGACTCAGAGATGTAAGTGGTCATGTCGAAGGGTATCTCGTAAGCGAGACCTTCTGGGAAATTATGGCTTATCTCCTTCATTGTCGCCTTGACGCTCTCGGCAACCTCCATGGCATTGGCTCCGGGGAGCATGTATATGTTCAGTACGGCGGCATTCCCTCCGTTGATACCGCTCTCGGTATTATAGGAGGAGGCTTCGAGGGAGACGCGAGCTACATCACTCAGACGGATAATGGACCCGTCGGGGTTGGCCCGCACGACAATGTTTTCGAATTGATTCACGGTCGATAGCCTTCCTTGTGTGGTAATAGGGATCGTGATGTCGACCCCATTGATCGGTTGCTGTCCCAATACCCCGGCAGCCGCTTCGCTGTTCTGGTCTTTCAGTGCGGTTTGCAGGTCTTTGACGGTAAGTCCGAAGCTGGCTAACTTATCGGGCTGTACCCATATTTGCATAGCGTAATAGCGGCTTCCTACGTTCGACACGCGGCCTACCCCTGGGATACGTCGCAAGAGATCCAGTACATTGAGGGTTGCAAAGTTACTCAGATAGATTTCGTCAAATTTGGGGTCGTCCGATGTAAGGCAGATCGTCATCAACTGGCTGGCAGCCTGTTTCTCTACCGAGATACCGTTTTGCACGACTTCTCCCGGCAGACTCGACTCGGCCAGCTTCAACCGGTTCTGCACTTCGACGGCGGCAAGGTTGGCATCGGTCGATACGTCGAATGTAACGGTGGCCGAGAATCCGCCCGAGTTGGAACTGCTCGACTCCATATATATCATGCCCGGTGTACCGTTCAATTCCTGCTCGATAGGAGTGGCTACGGCCTGCGATACGGTGAGTGCACTTGCACCGGGATAGGAGGCGCTGATTTTTACGACCGGCGGTGTTATTTGCGGGTATTGGTCTATGGGGAGGAGGGTCAACCCTATGAATCCGACGATGACGATGAGAATAGAGATGACGATCGAAAAGACCGGGTGATCAATGAAAAAATTGACTTTCATGACGGCGTGTTTTTACGGCTGTTCGTCCAAATATTCGTTATCGATTTTTATCTTCATGCCCGGCAGCAGTTTATGGTAACCTTCCACGACAATTTCTTCACCGGCAGCCAGTCCGCGTTCTACGACTACCAGATTCTCTTGTTGCGGTCCCAGTTCGATAAATCGTTTTTCTGCCGTACCGTTTTCACGAGCCACATATATGTAAGCCCCGCCTTTTTCGATGATGACGGCTTTCATAGGTACGGTTACGGCGTTTTCGCGCACGTCGAGCAACAACAGCACTTTGGTCGATTGGCCCGGCAGCAGTACATGGTCGGGATTGGGCATCTCTGCGCGTACCGAAAATGTTCCGGTCAACGGGTCGACTTGCGGTTCGGCAAAGTCGACAAGACCTTTGTAGGGATATTGCGTATTGTCGGCGAGGGTGATCGTGATATAAGGTTGCCATGAACGATTCTCTACTTTTTGTCCCAAATTGACGTTACGTTCCTTGCTTTTCAGGTAATCGAGAGCTGTCATACTGAAATCGACCAATACCGTATCGCTTTTGACGATAGTGGCCAGTTGCGATTTCCCGTTTGTCCCGACTAAGGTTCCGAGGTCGACCAACCGTTCACTGATATTTCCTGCAATCGGGGAACGAACGACCGTATAGTCGAGTTCCATTTGAGCTTGGTCGAGGTCGGCTTGGCTCATGATGACCGAGGCTTTGGCACTTTCGTAAGCTGCAACGGCATTGTCGAGATCGAGCTGGCTGGCTGCATTTTGCTCATAAAGCGGACGGATACGTTCGAGGTCGTGTTGTGCTTTGCGTTCTTGCGCCCGATCCTTATTCAACTGGGCCGAGGCTTTGTCGACTTTTGCCTTATATTGCCGTTGGTCGATGATAAACAATGTCTGGTTTTTCTTGACGTAGGTTCCTTCTTCAAAAAGCATTTGTTCGAGAAATCCTTCTACACGAGCGTGTACTTCGACAAATTGTTGTGCACGTATACGGCCTACATATTCTCCGTATACACCGACGTCGTTCTGTTCGGCTTTCATGGTTGCCACGATGGCAAATTCTTCCGCCGGCTTTTCTTTGCGGGAAAAAATGTAGTATGCGCCGATAGCAACGGCGATAAGCAGGAGTATGCCCCATACTTTTTTCTGGGAGAGAAAATGTGTGTTGACATGCAGGGCGGGTCGTTTCATAGGTGAAGTCCTGTTATTTTGATAGTATTTGTGTATATGGTCGCTCCGGTTTCGGCCGGTGTTGTTTACAATTTGTGCACAAAGGTACGATACTTATATGGAGGAGAACGTACCACGCGCTATTTTTATTCTTGAAATAAAGGTTTTTTAAGCTCTTGAACTTCATATAGCTGGGGATTTTATGCTTTGTATGGGCTTGGGTTGATTTTTGAATCTTTTTTGTCAAAAGAACTTTGATTTTTATGTGAATTAAACCAAAAATCCCCTAAATGTAGTATTCGATGGCGTACAAATCATAACATGTAGGTATTGTCTTCCCGAATGTGTCGGAATACTTTTGTGCCGAATTTTTAATAAAAGTCGTTATGTTTTTAAGAAAATGCATATTAGTGGCTCTTTTGCCAGTTGCAACAGTATTTTCGGCAGAAGCGGGAGATAAACGTAAGGGTTTTTCTTTCCGTCAAGATTCGGTTTCTATCGAGGCCGGGGCTGCCTCCGATAATTCCTATGGAGGATTCCGTAAATTCCGTTTCGGCGGATATGGTGAAATGTTGGCCAACTTTATGGATTACGGCATTAATCGCTATACGGGAACATCGTATGGAAATACCCGTCAGAATCGGGCGGAAATATCGATTCCCCGTTTTGTCTTTGCATTCGATTACAAATTTACTCCCAAATGGATTCTCGGCGCCGAAATCGAGTTTGAAGCGGGCGGTGTTGGGACAGCTGTAGAACTCGAGAATTCGGAGAATGGAGAATATGAAACCGAAATAGAAAAGGGTGGTGAAGTGGCTCTCGAACAGTTTCATATCACACGTCTTATTTTACCTGAGTTGAATGTGCGGGTCGGACATATAATCGTACCGGTAGGGCTGACCAACTTCAATCACGAACCGATTAATTTCTTCGGTACTTCTCGCCCAGAAGGAGAGACTACTATCATACCCTCGACATGGCATGAGACAGGTCTCGAAATTTTCGGTACACTGGGGCGTCGTTATGCCCGTTTTTCCTATGAGGCAATGGTCGTGGCTGGGTTGAATCCCAACGGGTTCGACCGTAATGAGTGGGTTTCCGGTGGAAAACAAGGACTTTTTGAAGTAGATAATTTTACTTCTCCTGCGTATGTATTGCGTGTTAATTATGAGGGTGTTCCGGGCTTGCGAATCGGAGGATCGGCTTATTATTGTCCCGATGCCGGAAAAAATTCAGACCAATCCCAAACTTATGCAGGGAGAGGAAAAATTCCTGTCAATATCTACTCGGCCGATGCACAGTACAAAAATCGTTATGTAACGGCTCGTCTCAATATGATATACGGTCGTCTCGGTAATTCGGCAGTAGTAAGTTCAGCCAACCGGCGTTTGCCTAATGCTTCTCCTTATAGTCGGTTGGTTCCCGTGGCTAAAAATGCTGTCAGTTATGCAGGAGAAGTCGGTGTCAATCTGGCTTCATTTTTCCCCGGAGTAAAGAAATTCCCGGTTATTTATCCTTTCGGCCGCTATGAATATTATAATCCGCAAGAGAAAGGAGAGGCATCGCAGACGATGGAAAAGCGTTTGCAAGTAAGTATGTGGACGGCCGGCCTTAACTATTTTGTTCTTCCCAATTTGGTGGTGAAATTCGATTATACGACCCGACAGATAGGTACAAGTCGCATGTTCGGCGCACACGGACGTTACAACAGCGAGAATGAATTCGGCCTCGGAATTGCTTATGTTGGTTGGTTTGTGAAAAAATAGCAAATATATTATCAACCTAAAATTATAAATCTATTATGAAAAAGAAATTATTTCTTGCCATGAGCTTGGCAATGGGACTTTTTGTAGCTACGTCGTGTTCCGATGATGATAACGACGGCGGTAACGGGGGAAACCCGACGATAAATTCAAATTACGACCTTGCTTATTCGGCCGAGAATGCGACTGCATGGGGCAATTACATGGTACGTGTCGCCGAGTTGTTGCGAGACGATGCCGCCACTCTTTATGCCGACTGGAATAGCTCCTATAACGGAGGGGCAAGTTATGCTTCGATTTTCAAAAGTCATAATAACGATACTTACGGGAGTGCATTGTCGTGTATAGAAGAGATTATCGACGGTTGTGTAACAATTGCCGATGAAGTGGGCGATAATAAATTGGGCGACCCTTATGATCTTTATATGCAAGGTAATACGACCGAAGCACTTTATGCTGTTGAGTCGTGGTATAGCTGGCATTCGCGTGATGATTATACCAATAATATCTGGTCGATACGGAATGCCTATTTCGGATCTTTGGATTCGACAGTCAATGCCAATTCTATTTCGGCATTGGTAGCCAGCGTAAACACATCGCTCGATGAGCAGATGAAGACAGCAATTTTAAATGCGGCTGCCGCTATACAAGCTATTCCGCAGCCGTTGCGTAATAATATCAACAGCAATGAAACGTTGGAGGCGATGGAGGCTTGTGCCGATTTGAGCGCAGCTCTCTCTACTTTGAAAAAATATATTCAGGATAATTTAAGCGATAACGCTGCTCTTGAAGGAATTATCGATACTTATGTAGATGATGTGATACTTCCTACATACCAATCTTTGAAAGAAAAAAACAGCGATCTCTACGATGCTGTTGTGGCTTTCCGCTCCAATCCCAGCAATGCTGCTTTCGAAACAGCTTGTCATGCATGGATTGAAGCGCGCGAACCCTGGGAAAAGAGCGAAGCGTTCTTATTCGGTCCTGTAGATGTAGAAGGTCTCGATCCCAATATGGATAGTTGGCCTCTCGATGTCGATGCCATCGTGCAAATCCTTACGACCGGAAACTTCGGTGCTCTCGATTGGGACGATGACAGTGAGGCTGAGGCCGCTCAAAGTGTACGCGGATTCCATACTTTGGAATTCCTCCTCTTCCAGAACGGTGCACCCCGTACTATCGAGTAATTGGTGTCGATACAATCAGAACAAGATGTGGCTCTAACCAAATGGTTACCGGGCTGCATCTTGATTGTTTGCGAATAATAACTGCACGAGCGATAAATACGATGAAACATAAATTTTTTCTTTTGGGGGCATGTCTTTCGTTCTTCTCACTTGTTGCGTGCAACGATGACGAAGGAATAACAGTTGCGGATATAGACGTGCCCGAAGGCTATGCCTTGTCGGCGGGAACGTCGACGATATTTATCAATTCGTCGAAGGCTTATGATTCGGAAGCCGATTGGGTAACGGGTTCTCTTTCTACCCGCTTCAATCGTGGAGACCGTCTCTACGATGATGTGCGTACCAGCAGCAACGGATATGGTGGTGGACTCGGGCCGGTCTATGCGGGTTATTCCTGCGGCAGTTGCCACCGAAATGCCGGACGTACCAAACCGACATTGTGGAGTGAAGGAGGTTCGGGCAGTACGGGCTTCTCGTCGATGTTGGTATATATCACCCGTAAAAATGGGGCTTTCTTTCAAGATTACGGACGTGTACTTCATGATCAGGCAATCTATGGGGTGGAACCGGAGGGAAAACTCTCGGTCGAGTACACATACGAGACGTTTTATTTCCCCGACGGAGAGCCTTATACCTTGTGCAAGCCTACCTATATGATTACCGAGTGGTATGCCGATAGTATAAAACCCGAGGACCTTTTTTGCTCGGTGCGTATACCTTTGCGGCATGTGGGTATGGGGCAGATGATGGCTCTCGACCAAGCCGAAATCGAAGCACTTGCCGCTAAGAGCAATTATCCCGAATATGGTATCAGCGGGCGTTGCAATTATATCAGCGAACGGGGTAAAACGATGTTGGGGGTTTCGGGCAATAAAGCGCAACACGCCGATTTGACCGTCGAACTCGGTTTTTCGAGTGATATGGGAGTTACCAACAGTCGTTACCCCGAAGAGATATGTCGCGGACAGGCACAAGTCAATCAAGGTAGCATGATGGGACTCTCGTACGACCAACTCGATGTTTCGACCGAAGAGATGGAAAATGTCGACCTCTATATGCAAACGCTCGGCGTCCCGGCTCGTCGGAATGTAAACGACCCTCAGGTAATACAGGGTGAAGAGAATTTTTACCGGGCGAAATGCCACTTATGCCATACCCCGACATTGCATACCCGCCCTCGTGGATCGGTACTCCTCAATAATACCCAACTTACGTGGTTGGGCAGCCAGACGATACACCCTTACTCTGATTTCCTTCTCCATGATATGGGATCTGAAATCATGGGCGTGGGACTGAATGATAATTACGTGAGTGGCTTGGCCCGGGGAAATGAGTGGCGCACGACACCTCTCTGGGGTATAGGTCTGCAAGAGAAAGTCAACGGACACACCTATTTCTTACACGACGGTCGGGCTCGGAATCTCGTCGAGGCCATTATGTGGCACGGTGGTGAGGGAGAGGCTTCGAAAAACCTTTTCAAAAACATGAGTAAAGATGACCGCGATGCATTGATTGCGTTTTTAAATTCACTTTAAAACCTATTTGTAACAAGTATATGAAAAAGATATTTTTCCTCGTCATGTTGTCGGTCCTTTCTTTGTCGGCCATGGCGCAGTATGCCGAAGATACCGAGAACGGTATCGTATCGCTTGCCGGGAAAGAAGGATTTACCTTGAAATCGAAAAAAGGCGATTTTGTGTTTAAACCCTATTTGTTGGTACAAGCCAGTGCCAATGTCAACTGGTATGATGATGAAGGACTCGACAAAGCGTATAATCAGGATAATGTCGCTAATACGGGTTTTGCCATACCTTATGCCGTATTGGGATTTACGGGAAAAGCATTTGGGAAATTGACCTTCAATCTTTCTATAAATGCAGCAACTACGGGGGCTGCCATTTTACAGCAGGCATGGTTTGACGTGCAGATGAAAGAGACCTTTGCCGTGCGGGTAGGAAAATTCAAAACTCCTTTTGCACATGCTTACCTTACGACGCTCGGCGAGACTCTGATGCCTACACTTCCCGTCTCGCTTACATCATCGGTTATTATGCCTTATTCGTTGAATGCCGTTACTCCTAATATAGGAACCGGTTTTGATATTGGTTTCGAATTTCACGGAATGATAAAAGAAAAGTTCGGATATGAGATAGGACTCTTCAACGGAACTGGAAGTACGGTGAATTTGGCGACTAAAACGTTGAGCGACGATTGGCATATCCCGTCGTTGCTCTATGCCGCCCGTCTTACTTATATGCCCAAAGGAGTAATGCCGGCTACTCAGGGAAGTCCTCATCTGTTGCATGAAGATAAGTATTTGGTGGGAGTCTCGGGTTCGCTCAATGTCGAGAGCGAAAACGAAAGCACGAATGATGCACGTGTCGGTGTGGAGTTTGCCATGTTGAAGAATCGTCTTTACATCGGAGCCGAAGCCTATTATATGCATGTCGGGTTTACCAAACGTCAGAAAATAGACGAAACCTATAATTATCTGGGTGGTTATGTGCAGGGCGGTTATTTTGTCTTGAACTGTCTGCAAGTAGCTGCCCGTTACGATTTCTTCAATCGTAATGGCCTCGATACAGAAGGCTTCTTGAATATGCCTGCCGTGGGATTCAATTATTTCTTTCCCAAATGCAATCTCAAATTGCAGGCGATGTACCAGTTCATCGGACGTACCGGCCATGAGACCCAACTCGATCGCGATAACGACGATTTGGGGTTGGCGATGCATAGTGGGACAGTGCAACTACAATATACTTTTTAGCGAGGAGGGCATTGTATGAAAGTGAGGAATCTGTTCCTTGCCGTAGGGCTGTTGTTTGGCTTCGTGGCTTGTGACGATGGTCCCGTCGAGGAACACTATGCCCAAATGTCTCAAGAAGGACGCACGGTAAACTTGACGGCACATGTTACCGGACTCGATAGCTGGCCGTCGGAGTTCAGTCTCGTGGTGGCGGGATTTGGGGAGAAGGAGTATGCCATAATTTCCAAAACTGTGGTTCCCGATTCCGATGGAGAGGCTTCGGTTACTCTATCGGGGGTAAGTATGGAGGCGACGACCGTCGAGTTGTGTATGATCAATAAGTTGCGTAAGCGTATCGTCTCGTATTATACTGTCGATTGCTCTGGTGAGGGCGATGTTATCGATATGCAGGTCGGAGATGTCAATGTCAACATGTTCGATGCCGTGCAGAATGAGGTTTTCGATAATCATTGTATCATGTGTCATGGCGGTAGTACCAGTGCGGCAGCCGGCCTTTATTTGACCGAAGGTCGCAGTTATGAAGCGCTTGTGAATGTACCGTCGTCCCGTCGTCCCGGGTCGGTATTGGTAGAACCCGGAAGTTCGGAGGATAGTTTTCTGCATGCGGTCTTGATGGGAGATGCTCCCGAAGACCGTCATGGGCATGAGGACATCTTGTCGGTATCATATATGCACCTTATCATGTTGCTCGACGAGTGGATAGACAATGGTGCGAAAAAATAATTTTAACAAGAACCGAAACTTATGAAAGAATATACGAAACAAAGTTTGAATGGCGGAAGAGTCATTGCCGAGTTATGTTGTTTTGCTCCGTCCGGTAAGACAGCCGAATACCATGCCATATTACATATTGTCGATAAAAAGTGCTCTTTTGAAACCCAGAAAAATTCTCTTTTTTCTGCATTGACGGAATTACTGGGGAGTGAAAAGCTGCAATCGGTACGACCATTGTTCAAACGCTATTTTTTGAGTGATGTTACCAATCAGGCCGGAGTTGTGCGAGAGGCGGAGGAAATGCTTCCCGAAAGCTGGCGCAGTACGGTTTCTTATATTGGACAACCGCCGCTCGATGGCAGCAAACTCTCTGTGTGGGTGTACGGGGTTGCCGGAATGGAAGTCGTTAATGAGAAGTATGCTTTGCGTCCTGAACGACAGTTGTGGCAGGAGAAACATGCCGAGCTTTGCGATAATCCGGCTTCAGAGAAAGATCTGCGTATGATCGAACACCCTGAGATGGATACGGTGGCTTCGCACAACGGTTATGTTCACTATTGGACGGGAGGATTGGAGTGTAAGGACGACGATTCGGCTTACCAGACCATGTATCTGCTTAACGGTTACGAAGAGCGTTTGCGGAATGTCGGTTGTACATTGTCCGATAATTGTGTGCGTACATGGTTTCTCGTACAGAATGTCGACGTGAATTATATTGGAGTCGTAAAAGCCCGAAAAGCCAATTTTGTTGGGCAGGGACTTACCGAAAAGACTCATTATATAGCTAGTACCGGTATAGAAGGGAAAAGTCCCGATGCCCGCACGTCGGTGCATCTCGATGCTTATGCCGTGAAAGGAATCGAACCTTCCCAGCAGCAATATTTATATGCTCCGACTCATTTGAATCCGACATATGAATATGGGGTTACTTTTGAGCGTGGTGTGCGGGTAAAGTACGGTGATCGCAGTCATTATTACATCAGTGGTACTGCCAGTATCGACAATAAAGGAAATGTGTTGCATGTCGGTGATATAGAGGCGCAAACGTATCGAATGTGGGAAAACGTGGAGAAATTGCTCGAAGAGGGGGGCTCTTCGATGAATGATGTCATGGAAATGTTGGTGTATTTGCGCGATATGGCCGATTATGAAACAGTGCGGACTCTGTTCGACGGACGCTTTCCCCGTACGCCCAAAGTCTTCCTGTTGGCACCTGTTTGCCGTCCCACATGGCTTATCGAAATGGAGTGTGTTGCATTGAAGTCCGAGTCGAATTCTGCATATCGAGATTTCTGATGAAGAAAAAACTTCAAAATATATGCTTGGCTTTGGTGGTTGCTGTCATTCTTTTGTTGTCGGCAACTACTTTTTTTGAAAAATACCGAGGTACGGATTGGGCCTTTTCTCATGTTTACGGTTCGGTATGGTTTACGGTGATGTGGATACTTTTGGTAGTTGCCGCTTTGTTTCTGCTTTTGTTGCGTCGGGTTTCTTTACGCCCTGCGGTTTTGTGTCTGCATTTCTCTTTTGTCGTCATTTTATCGGGAGCATTGTTGACACGGCTTACGGCTCATGATGGGGTGATACACCTGAAAGAGGGAATTCCGACATCGGATTATCTGACCGGAGAAAAGGAAAAAGCACATTTACCGTTTACGGTTACACTGACCCGTTTTGCCATCGATTATTATCCGGGGACACATGCTCCCTCCGATTTTATTTCGGAGATCGATATTCGTCCGTTTTCGGGAAATGTCGCGTCTTATCGTATTTCGATGAACCGTATCGCCGTGTATGAGGGTTGGCGTTTTTACCAGTCGTCATTCGATGAGGATGGTAGGGGCAGTTGGCTCTCTCTTAGCCGGGATATTTACGGCATTCCGGTAACTTATGCAGGTTATTTTTTAATGTTTCTCTCTTTTGTATGGCTTTTGTTTGACCCGCAAGGACGTTTTCGGCAGTTGGCACGACACCTTTCCCTGACGAAACTTGCGATGGTTCCGTTTTTTTTGTTGGTTACCGGTAATCTTTATGCCACTCCTACGACATTGTTGCCTCGAAGTGCCGAAGAATTTGGAACAATACAGGTACTTTTCAATGATCGTATTGCTCCTGTACAGACATTGTCCATCGATTTTACCCGTAAACTTACGGGGCGGGATTTCTATGGAGACTTTACACCCGAGCAGGTTTTCACGGGTTGGCTTTTCTTCCCGCAAGAGTGGCAGTTCGAGCCGATGATACGTATTAAGAACAAGGAATTGCGCCGTTTGCTTGGATTGAATGAGTATGCTGCTTTTGCCGATTTTTTCGATTCGGAGCGACAATATCGTCTCGAACCCTATTGTATGAGGGCTTATCGAGACGGAAGCCAAGATGCTTTCAGCCGTGCCGTGAGGGAAGTCGATGAGAAAGTTCAGCTTGTCATTATGCAGCAAAGCGGAGAAATGTTGCCGGTATTTCCTTTTGAAATAGATGGCCGTATGGTATGGCGTTCGCCGGTCTCGGAATTGCCCGTTGGGGTAGATACGGTGGTTGCACAAGTTGTTCACGGAATTTTCCCGTTGATGTACTCGGCGATTAAAGACAATGACGCCGCTGCATTGCATGACGCGATTGATGGATTGAAACGTTTTCAACACAAGATGGGAGGAGAAACGGTCTTGTCCGACAGTCGGATTACGATTGAAAAATTGTACAATGCACTTCCTTTTGCTACGATACTCTCTCGGCTTAATTTGATTGTCGGTCTCATTGCATTTGCCTTTTATCTCTGGTGTTCGGCTTGTCAGGGAAAATGCCGCAGGAATAGACAGGCGATAGAGTGTATTTTTATCGGTTGGCAGGTTATTTCGTTGTTGCTGCTTTCTTTTGTCATTGTTTTGCGTACAGTTATTAGTGGGCGGTTACCTTTCGGAAACGGCTATGAAACGATGTTGTCAATGGCTTGGTTTGTTCTTTTATTCGCGTCTGTGTTTTGGCGGCGATTCAAGTGGGTGTTACCGTTCGGATTGCTGTTGTCGGGATTTTCATTGTTGATCAGTCATATCAACCAGATGAACCCGCAGATTACACCTTTAATGCCGGTCTTATCTTCTCCGCTGTTGAGTCTACATGTGAGTTGCATCATGGCGGCTTATGCTTTACTGTCGTTTACGTTTCTCAATAGTCTGTCGGTTTATTTTATTCGATGTTTTTCTTCCGATTCAGACATCTGTCATATACAGGCGGTTTTCTCTCGGTTTCTGCTCTATCCGGCTTTATGTCTGTTATCTTTGGGAATTTTCATTGGGGCCGTTTGGGCGAATGTTTCTTGGGGAGCTTATTGGAGCTGGGATCCGAAAGAAGTGTGGGCGTTGATTACGTTATTGCTCTATATGTTGCCGGTACATACTGGTTGGTTACCGGCATTCAGTCGGGATAAAGTTTTGCATCTCTATCTTTTAGGAGCGTTTTTTACCGTACTGATGACCTATTTTGGTGTAAACTATTTCCTCGGAGGTATGCATAGTTATGCGGGTTGAGAAGTATTGCCGACCTTTTTTGAAAAGTGCAGATATTGTTAAGAAAAACTTTTTACAAGCGAAACAGCCAGAAAAAATAATACTGTACCTCCGATAAGGCTGGTCAATGTATAGAGAGCGATCGTTGCGTATTGTCCGGTTTGAAGCAACAAGGCGTTTTCTTGTATGAAAGAAGAAAAGGTGGTGAAACCTCCGCAAAATCCGACCATGAGCAGCAGTCGGATTTCATCGGGAAAAATTGAGTAACGGGCCGAAAGTCCGAATAAAAGGCCCAAAAGGAAACTTCCGGTCAAGTTGACGATGAATGTACCCCACGGAAAAGAACCGTCGAAACCGTGTGTGCGGGTAGGTTGGGCGATGAGATAACGTAACACTCCTCCCGCGAAACTTCCCAGTCCTACCCATAATAAATTCCGTAATATCATAAAACCGTTTTTTTTCGATGAATTCGTACTTTGGAATATAAAAAAACAGTCTCTATCAGAGACTGTTTTTTTACTTGTCCGATATAATTAATATTCCTCCTCGTTGAAGAGTTTATATGTTGATTATCAATGTACTATGTAATAATCAATGAATTTTATGCAAACAAACTGCACTGTCTGAGACGGTCTGAGGCGATGGGAGGAATTGGGAAGCAAACAAATTAACCACTCTACCAATATCTAATTTTACACTATTTCTAAATACATTTTAGCCGTTAATATCAATAGGTAGAATCTTCGACAGTTCTTCTTTGAATTCATCTTTATGATTACTCCACCATTTATACAGATCACATAGATTGTATACTTTTTTAGGTATTCTTCAATCATACAAAATATAATTCTGTTGTTTCTAATTGCATATATAGCTCGGTAATTGATTTCAGTTTGGCTACCCAAAGCGTAAGTTGGAGAGGTGCAGAGTGACCCCAATGACGATGCACTTATAAAGGAATGGCTGTTTGTTGCCGAAATAATAATTGTGGTGTTTACTGCTATATATATCAATATGAATATCTTTCCGTAATGTGCCTTTATTTGGAAAACTCAAATGAAATCTATATCTTTGTGCTTGTTCCCGGATGGGAGTATCTCTTGGATGAGAGATCGCGCTGGATTAGCGCAAGGTATCATGCAAACGAAAGTTTCTTGGCGACTTGATCATTCCTACTTGCAAGTGAATAAGTAGTTGGCATACGACCCTATTTTATTATTAATTTCGAAAGGAATGGTCAAAGAAAATTATGAACGCTAAATCAGTAATTCTCAAATCAGAGAATCAAACTCAAGTATCAGTTACAAGATCTATCGAAGGCATCTGTATCCAAAAGATTGTCATGCCAATTTCACCGCTCGGCTTCATCAATCTAATGCATCATGCAGATAGCAAAGTCAACCCTAGAAAAGCAAA
>OLGD01000786.1_pt1 | contig 57423 bp, 69 predicted proteins | sample 1605311 | NCBI WGS metagenome assembly OLGD01 (sample SAMEA3888917, study PRJEB22519) | human gut metagenome | biome: human gut; feature: human-associated habitat; material: faeces | place: Denmark | collected 2010
AGCTGCCGCACCTCGCTCGCCGTATCGGCACTTAGAATTATGCGGTATTACCTTATAATTTTATGCTTTTTATGTTACGGCCGCGGCATCTGCTTTGCCGTATCAGAATGCCCATTCACCGCTGGTGAAGATGGTCACTTCTTTGCCGTCCTTGGTGGTGCCGATGACGTTGGTATCCGGCGCGCCGATCATGACATCCTCATGGATAGCGGAATCGTTCAGGCCCTTGGCCAGCAGCTCGGTGCGGTTCATCTTGCTGCCGCCCTTGATATTGGTCGGGTAGCCAGCGCCAAAGGCAATGTGGCAGGCAGCGTTTTCATCAAACAAGGTGTTATAGAACAGCACGCCGCTCTGATTGATGGGGCTGGATGCCGGAACCAGGGCAATTTCGCCAATGCGGCAGGCATTCTCGTCGGTGGAAAGCAGCTCAGCCAGCAGGCTGGCGTTCTTCTCCGCGCCATGCTCAACAACTTTGCCGTCCTTGAAGGTCACATGCCAGCCCTCAATCAGCTGGCCGTTGTACACATAGGGCTTGGTGCCGTACACAATGCCGTTTACCCGCTCACGGTGGGGTGCGCAGAACACTTCCTCGGTGGGCACGTTGGCGATAAAGTCGGTGCCGTTTTCCGCCTTGCTGGAAGCCCCCTCCCAGGTGGCATCATCTGCCAGGCCAACGGTCAGGTCGGTGCCGTTGGAGCTGGTCATGTGGATGTGGTCCAGGTTCCAGGCGTTCAGCTGGTCGCGGTGGCGGCGGCCTTCGGCCACATGGGCTTTCCAGGCGCTGACAGGGTCGCCGGTGGAAACGCGGCAGACATCAAAGATGAGTGCCCACAGCTTTTCCATCGCTTCCTCCACCGGGATGCCGGGGAACACTTTTGCGGCCCAGGACGGTGCCGGAACAGCGGCCACACACCACTGTACACGGTCGTTCATCGTGTATTCCTGCCAGGGTTTCAGGAATTTGCGGCGGGCCAGGTTGACGCGGTTGATCTTGGCGGCATCCAGCCCGGCCAGTGCTTCGGGGTCAGCGGCGTGGATTGCCAGGGTGCAGCAGCCATCCGGGTCCTCGGCATAGTCCAGGTAGCTGCGCAGCTCATAGGGCTTCATGGCAGCCAGGTCTTCCTCTTTGGCATACTCATAATGCAGGCGGCTGAGTTTGTCATCCTCCCAACGCACGATGCAGTTTTTAGCACCGGCTTCATACCCGGCTTTGACGCAGGCATGGCCGAACTCCGGCATGGTGACCGGGCAGCGGATGATAAAATTCTGGCGTGGCTGAACATTGACACCGACTTTGACGATAAAATCGGCATACAGCTGAAGATAATGCTGGTTCATAAGGCATTCTCCTTTTTGTTGGCGCGGCTTTGGATTTTTAAGGCACGCGTGTTTTGTATTCTGTGCCCAGTATACCGCATCTTCCCGGTTCTGAAAACCCCCGGATATAACAAAGTTATTACTTGCGTATAAAAAAGTGCTTACCCGTGATAAATAGTAGTGAATAGAGAATAAAGAATCATGTCCGTGCGCCGCTGCGGGCGGCACAAATAAAATAGGCGGGTTGCTCTGGCCGGAACGCTTTTTGCCGGAGTGACTGGCCTGATTCAAATGTGACGCGGTGGGCGTCACACAAGCATTATTCTTTATTCATTGTTTTTTATTGTTCAGCTCCCTCACATCACATATCGGTCTGCCCTTACCTTGTGAGTATCCGTGTCCTCAGTGGGCTTGCCGCTGTCGTCGGAGATAACGCCCACATCTTTGGCTACCAGCTGCACAGCACCTTTTTGTGCGGCGGTACACTGTACCATGCCGCATTCCAACAGCATCAGCTTTGCGACAATCAGCTCCGGTTCCAGTTCCGGGGTCAGCGCCACCATGCCGCACTCTTTTACGCAAAGGCCGTCCGGGGCCTCCAGCATCCAATAGTCCACCTGTACCCTGCCCTGGCCCTGCAACAGTCTGCCACGCACTGTCTGAACTTTCTCTGCCTGCACACAGCTGGCGGAAAATGCTTTCTCCTGTGCGGCGGGCACCAGGGCGGTGCCGGTCACTTTGCAGTATTCCAGCTGGGGCAGCAGGGCGGCGCTTTCCGCCGTCAGGGTCAGCCTGCCATCCACATACAGTTTGTTGCCCTTGCGGCGGATCAGCGCGGCGGTCAGTTCGGCATCATCCTTGAGGTAGGCTGTCCCGTCCGGCACAATTTCCAGGTCGGTATCATCCTCAAACAGCGGGGCGGCCTGTGTGGCAAGGCTTTGGGCCAAAATTGCCCTGGGCGTATCGAACCGCACGCCCTGCTTTGCCAGGGCAGCGACATCCAGCGCGGGGTCCAGCATCACAACACAGCGGGCCGCCCAGTACAGGGCCGGTTTGGCCCGCAGGGCAAAAGTGCTGTCCAGCACGGCAGTGTTTTTCAGTTGCACTGCACCGTCCGGCCAGGTGATGATCTGCCCGTTCACTGCCACATTGCCCAGCTTTCCGCTCAGGCTGCGCGGGCAGTATACCTGCCCGTTTACCGTAATCTGCAGATACCGCGCCAGCACTTCGGCCGAGCCGGAAGCAATTTTCAGTTCGCCGTTCACCGTCAGCACTGTGTCTGCTTCGGGTACATCGCCGGGGGTGACCTCCGCCACGCCGTTCACACTGCGCAGGGCAATATTCGGGTTGTCCGTTGCCAGGTCACATTTTAAGGTAACGGGATAACGAGCAATCAGCTCTCTTGCGCGGTCATTCAGCACCACCACATTGGCCCGCACTTCAATGACATCATAGGCGGCAAGGGTTTCTTCTTTCACGTTACGCAGGTCGCAAAAGTTTGCTTTAATCAGTAGTTTATTCGGCATTGTTTATTCCTCCATCAATAATTGGCTTAAGTATCGGCGGGCTTTGGCCAGCCGGGTGCGCACGGTGGCAGGCGGCAAACCGTACATTTTTCCCAGTTCCGCTGCGGTGTAGCCTTCCAGGTAGCGCTTGCGGAATAGCTCCTGCTCCGCCGGGGTCAGCAATTCCAACAGGCGGCGGGCTTCCGCTTCGGCAAAATCCGGATCCGGCGTTTCCGGTTCTGGCTCCAGCTCCGGCAGGGCGGCGGCTTCCCGCGCGGTACGGCGCATGGCATCCACAAACAAGTTGCGCGCCGTGCGGTACAGCCAGGCCCGGCGCTGGCTGGGGCCAAGGTCCTGCAATGTACCAATATTCTGCCATGCGCGCAGGAACACTTCCTGCACCATATCCTGCGCGGCCGCATCACTGCGGCACAGCCCGCGGCAATAGGCGGTCAGCTCCGCACGGTGGGCGCAAAACAGTTCTTCCAGCATGGGTTCTCCTTTGGGTCAGGCCGTGGGGCGCGGCCCGGTTTTATCTCCAGTTTTTATCCACGATAATAATTTTGATGCTGCACATGGGGGCATTCTCCTGTGTTTGTTTTTGCAAGGCCTTACACTGGGATAACGAACCGGGAGGGCAAAGTGTTTCAGCATTTGAAAAAAATATTTGTTCTGAACGTATTGTACCATGCCGGCGCCCGGCCCGCCAGCACTGCCCGCATAAACCGACGGCGCGCCGCATACCGTTGAAAAAACGGTTGGGAGGGCATGTTCTATGAAAGGTGACCCCGAAGAGCGCGCCGTGCAGATTGGGCGGTATCTGGTGCAAAGCGGCGCTACCGTGCGGGCGGCAGCGCAGGTGTTCGGCGTGAGCAAAAGTACCGTGTGGAAGGACCAGTGCCGCCTGCAGCACCTGGCCCCCGGCCTTTGGCAGGAGGTACGCGCCGTGCTGCTGTATAACAAAGCCCAGCGCCACCTGCGCGGCGGCGAAGCCACCCGCTGCAAATACCTGCACGCACAGCACAACCATGCGGATTAGGGGTTGCACCACAGCCCGCGCAACGGTATAATAGAAGCAAAAAATAAGGGCATGGGATCCATGCCTGCCGGAAGGTCGTGTATACAGCATGAAACGCAAGGATTACATCAGCTGGGACGAATACTTTATGGGCATTGCTATTTTGTCCGCCATGCGCTCCAAGGATGATTCCAGCCAGGTAGGGGCCTGCATTGTCAGCCCGGAAAACAAGATCCTTTCCCTTGGCTACAACGGCATGCCCATCGGCTGCAATGATGACGATATGCCCTGGGACCGCGAAGGTGACGAGCTGGAAACCAAATACATGTACGTCTGCCATGCGGAGCTGAACGCCATTTTGAACAGTGCTCACAGCGATCTGCGCGGTTCGCGGGTGTATGTGACGCTGTTCCCCTGCAACGAGTGCGCCAAGGCCATCATTCAGAGCGGCATCCGGGAAATCATCTATCTTTCGGATAAATACCATGATACCAACGCCAGCATTGCTTCGCGGCGGCTGTTCAACATGGCGGGGGTCAAGTACCGTGCTTACCATCCGCACGGGCGTGAAATCAGTTTTGAAGTATAAAGAACAACGAGGCAGGAAAGCATGAAAAGCATAATCATTGGCATTGCCGGCGGCACCGGAAGCGGCAAAACCACCCTGACGGAGCGCCTGCGGGACCATTTTGGCGCGGATGAAGTGAGCGTGCTCAACCACGACAGCTACTATAAGCGGCATGACGAGCTGCCGTATGAAGAGCGCTGCAAGCTGAACTATGACCACCCGGATTCCTTTGATACCGAGCTGCTGGTGCAGCACCTGCAGGCTTTGCGCCGCGGCGAAAGCGTGAAGGTTCCGGTATATGATTACACGATCCACAACCGCAGCGATAAGACCATTACGGTACACCCGGCCCCGGTCATCATTGTGGAAGGCATCCTGATTTTTGCCAGCCAGGAGCTGTGCGATATGATGGATATGAAAGTGTTTGTGGATACCGATGCCGATGTGCGCATTCTGCGCCGCATTGTACGCGATGTTAAGGAGCGCGGCCGCACGCTGGACAGCGTGGTGAACCAGTACCTGACCACCGTTAAGCCGATGCACGAGCAGTTTGTGGAGCCCAGCAAACGCAAAGCCGATTTGATCGTGCCCGAAGGCGGCCGCAACATGGTGGCACTGGATATGCTGATCAAGTGGGTGGCCACCCATCTAAGCACGGCGCGGCAGTAAACAGAATATGTTTTTTCGCAGCACACGGGATTTGGGGAGAGCGTGTGCTGCGTTTTTGTTTTTATGATGGGTAAGGTACAGTTTGGTTCAAGGTACCCGCGGGACGATGCAAGCATCATCCCCTACAGATAATTTACAATCTTGAGGCGAATTTGCCGTGTACAATGCAGCAGGGTTCGTCTGCGGCGGGGTGAGGTCACCCCGCCCTACAGAGCATTTTTGCGTTTGCTGCACATTATAAAATGGTTCGTCGGGAACGGTCAGGACCGTTCCCGAGCCTAGCTATATATGCCATAATGAAATTTGCCGCAAGGCCCGCCCGGGACGTCGAGGACGCCGTCCCCTACTGTGGGGCAGGGCATATTATAGATTCCAGATTTTCAAATATCCCAAAGTTTCGGCGTGGTCAGGTGACCACGCCCTACCGGTTGTTTCATCCTCCATCTCACATTTCCAATAGCCTCAAACCCCATATTTTCTGAGCGGCGCACCGCGCCGCGGTCCCCCACCATTATTCTTTATTATTTATTCTTTATTCATTCAAACAGCCTCCTTCAACTCCTAACTTCTAACTTTTCTTTTTCTCTTTTTCCCAAAAAGTTTTCCCCATTCTCGTCATTTTGTTCAAACCCCAAAAATTCATCTTGACACAGAATGTGAAACCTGCTAGAATCCATATTGTTATCAATTCACAAATGCAATGATGGGGAAAAAGCAATCTCCTTTCAGCTTCAGAGAGCCGCCGGTTGGTGCAAGGCGGTGCGGAAGGTTTTGCGTCACTGGCCCCTGAGCAGCTGCGCTGAGCGCTTTGCGTTAGGTGCAGCCGGAACCTGACCGTTATCTTGCAGGAGCGATTCACTGTTTGCTTTCTATAAAACAGCCGATCGTGCAGAGCGGCCGCCCCCTGGCGGCAATGAGAGTGGTACCGCGGGTATTTGTAAAATTTACATCCCGTCTCTCAAAGGTAAAAACGCCTTTGAGAGACGGGATTTTTATTTTGTCCGGTTTTCAGGGGCAGACAAACTTTGATGGAGGCAATAAAAAATGATGGACGCAACAAAGTATCATGTAGGTTATTATCCCCCGCCGGTTGAGCCCGGCCATGTCTATGAATGGCCCCAGAAAGACCATATCGAAAAGGCTCCCGCCTGGTGCAGCGTAGACCTGCGCGATGGCAACCAGAGCTTGATCGTTCCCATGAATCTGGAAGAAAAGCTTGAATTTTATGATATGCTCATCAGGATCGGCTTTAAGGAGATTGAGGTCGGCTTCCCGGCAGCGTCCGAGACCGAGTACGACTTCCTGCGCGCCTTGATCGATGGCAACCGCATCCCGAACGACGTCACCGTTCAGGTGCTGACCCAGTGCCGTGACCATATCATCCGTAAAACATTTGAGGCCGTTAAGGGTGCGCCGCGCGCCATCATCCACTTTTATAACTCCACCAGCGTTGCCCAGCGCGAGCAGGTGTTCAAAAAGAGCAAGGAAGAGATCAAGCAAATCGCTGTTGACGGCGCAAAGCTGGTTAAAAAGCTGAGCGAAGAATACGAGGGCAACTTCCTGTTTGAATACAGCCCCGAAAGCTTTACCGGCACCGAGCCGGAATACGCCGTTGAGGTTTGCAACGCCGTATTGGATGTGATGCAGCCCACCCCGGACCGCCCGATGATCATCAATCTGCCGGTCACGGTGGAAATGAGCATGCCGCACATTTACGCCAACCAGATCGAATGGTGCTCCAAGCACCTCAAGTACCGCGACAGCGTGATCCTGTCCACCCACCCCCACAACGACCGCGGCTGCGGCGTGGCAGATGCCGAGCTGGCTGTTCTGGCCGGTGCCCAGCGCATTGAATGCTGCCTGTTCGGCAACGGCGAGCGCACCGGCAACGTGGATGCCATCACCCTGGCCATGAACATGTACAGCCACGGCGTGGACCCGCACCTCGACTTCAGCAACATGCCGGCCATCTGCGAAACGTATGAACGCGTGACCCGCATGCATGTGTACGAGCGCAGCCCGTATGCCGGTTCCCTGGTGTTTGCTGCGTTCAGCGGCAGCCACCAGGATGCCATTGCCAAGGGCATGACCTGGCGCAAGGAGCATAATCTGCACGAGTGGACCTGCCCGTACATTCCCATTGACCCGCATGACATTGGCCGCACTTACGATGCCGACGTCATCCGCATCAACAGCCAGAGCGGCAAGGGCGGTATCGGCTTCCTGCTGCAGCAGAATTACGGCTACAATCCCCCGCCGCGCATGCGGGAAGACCTTGGCTACCGCGTAAAGGATGTATCCGACCACGAGCACAAAGAGCTGAGCGTCCAGGAAGTGCTGTATGTGTTCGAGCGCGCTTACCTGAACAACAAGACCCCGCTGAATGTTCCGGAAGCACACTTTACCCAGAACCCGGATTCCACCATTACCGCCCATATTACCGTGGCTAACGGCAGCAACGCCCCCGTTACCTGCGATGCTGTCGGCAACGGCCGTCTGGATGCTGTGGCCAACGCCATCGAGCAGACCACCGGCATGCACTTCACCCTGGTGCATTACAGCGAGCACGCACTGGACAACGATACCGACTCCCGCGCCTGCTGCTATGTGGGCCTGAAATGGGCATCCGGCAAGGAGACCTGGGGCTGCGGCACCCACACCGACATCATCGTTGCCGGTATCCGCGCGCTGGTCAGTGCAATCAATAACCAGTAAGGTTGCAAATAAAAAAGAATAGAGAATAATTAAAAATGATGGTGTGCCTGCGGCACGGTTTGGATATGATGTGCGACACGTCCCGCTGTGCCTGCCTCCGGGTTATCGTTTATCCCCGTTTTTGAGCGGCGCTTGTGCGCCGCGGTCCACCACCATTATTCTTTATTCATTATTACTTATTCTTTAATTTGTAAGATATACGTCAGAGCAAAAGGAGCAGAAATCTATGGGAATGACCATGACACAGAAGATCCTCGCTGCGCATTGCGGCGAAGCTTCGGTAACGGCCGGGCAGCTCATCAATGCCAAGTTGGACATTGTGCTTGGCAACGATATTACCACCCCGGTTGCCATCAATGAGTTCGAGAAAGCCGGGTTCAACTCGGTGTTTGATAAAACCCGCGTGAACATTGTGCTGGACCACTTTGTGCCCAACAAGGATATCAAGAGTGCCCAGCAGTCCAAGCAGTGCCGTGAGTTTGCCAACAAATACGATATCCTCAACTTTTATGATGTCGGCCAGATGGGTGTTGAACATGCCCTGCTGCCCGAAAAGGGCATTGTGACCGCCGGTGACTGCATCATTGGTGCCGACAGCCACACCTGCACGTACGGTGCGGTGGGCGCGTTTTCCACCGGCGTTGGCTCCACCGATATGGCCGCCGGTATGGCAACCGGCATGGCATGGTTCAAGGTGCCTGCCGCCATCAAGGTTGAGCTGAAAGGTGCCATCCACGCCCCTGTGTGCGGCAAGGACGTGATCCTGCACCTGATCGGCGAGATCGGCGTTTCCGGCGCGCTGTACAAGAGCCTGGAATTTGTGGGCGAGGGCGTTAAGAGCCTGACCATGGAGGACCGCCTGTGCATCTGCAACATGGCCATTGAAGCCGGTGCCAAAAACGGCATCTTCCCGGTGGACGAAGCCTGCGAAGCATACCTGAAGGGCCGCAGCCAGCGTCCCTGGACCAAATACGAAGCCGACCCCGATGCCGAATATGAGCGCACCGTGGTGATCGATTTGGATACCCTGGAGCCTACCGTCAGCTACCCCCACCTGCCGGAGAACACCCACCTTGCCAAGGAGGGTGCCGACATCAAGATTGACCAGGTAGTGATCGGTTCCTGCACCAACGGCCGCATTGAGGATATGGAAGCCGCTTACAACGTGCTGAAAGGCAAGCACATTGCCAAGGGTGTGCGCGGCATCATCATTCCCGCCACGATGGCTGTTTACAAAGAGTGCATCCTGCGCGGCTACACCGAAGCGTTTATTGATGCCGGCTGCATTGTTTCCACCCCCACCTGCGGCCCCTGCCTGGGCGGCTACATGGGTATTCTGGCCGAGTACGAGCGCTGCGTTTCCACCACCAACCGCAACTTTGTCGGCCGCATGGGGCACGTTACCTCTGAAATTTATCTGGCAAGCCCCGCCACCGCCGCCGCCAGCGCACTGACCGGCCACATCACTGACCCCAGGGAGGTAGAAGCATGAACGCAAAAGGACCTGTTTTTAAGTACGGTGACAACATTGACACCGATGTGATCATTCCCGCCCGTTACCTGAACACGCAGAGCCCCGCCGAGCTGGCCGCCCACTGCATGGAGGACATTGACAAGACCTTTGTGACCCGCGTAAAGGCCGGTGACATTATGGTTGGCGGCGAAAACTTCGGCTGCGGTTCTTCCCGCGAGCATGCCCCCGTTGCCATCAAGGCCGCCGGCATTGACTGCGTGATTGCCAAGAGCTTTGCCCGTATCTTCTACCGCAACGCCATCAACATCGGCCTGCCCATTCTGGAATGCCCCGCCGCCAGCGAGGCCATCAACGAGGGCGATGTGGTTGCCATCAACTTTGACACCGGCGTGATCACTGATGAAACCACCGGCCAGACCTTCCAGGCTGCGCCGTTCCCGCCGTTTATCCAGAAGATCATCAAGGCTGGCGGCCTGATGAAGAGCATCCAGGAGGGAAAGTAAGATGCAGAAAAACATTGCCCTGATTTATGGCGACTGCTCCAGCCCGGAGATCGTGACCCAGGCAGTGCGCGTGCTGGACAAAGTTGCTGAAAAGTTTGGCCACACCTTTACCTACACCCGCGCTTACATGGGCGGCGAAGCCATTGACAAGTTTGGCGATCCCCTGCCCCAGAGCGAGCTGGACAAGTGCCTGGCCTCGGATTCCGTTCTGCTTGGCGCCGTCGGCGGCCCCAAGTGGGAGGGCATGGCCGGTGACAAGCGCCCGGAAAAAGGCCTGCTGCGCCTGCGCGCCGGTATGGGCCTGTACGCCAACAACCGCCCGGCCAGGATCTGGCCCCAGCTGGCGGATGCTTCCCCGCTGAAGAAAGAGATCGTGGACAAAGGCATCGACTTTATTGTGGTGCGTGAGCTGATTGGCGGCGTGTATTTTGGCGAGCACAAAACCATTGAGCAGAACGGCGAAAAAGTTGCGATTGACAGCATGCCCTACTCGGAGCACGAGATCGAGCGCATTGGCCGCATTGGCTTTGAAACTGCCATGAAGCGCCGCAAAAAGCTGACCTGTGTGGATAAAGCCAACGTGCTGGATACCAGCCGCCTGTGGCGTGCCGTGATGCATCGCCTGCAGGCCGAGTACCCCGAGGTGGAGTACAGCGAGATGTTTGTGGACAACTGCGCCATGCAGATCTGCAAGAACCCCAGCCAGTTTGACGTGATTGTGACCGAGAACATGTTTGGCGATATTCTGAGCGACGAAGCCAGCGAGATCACCGGCAGCATTGGCATGGTGCCGTCCTCTTCCCTGGGTGCCACCACCTGCGGTCTGTACGAGCCCATCCATGGTTCTGCCCCGGACATTGCCGGGCAGGATGTGGTCAACCCGATTGCCTGCATCCTTTCCGCCGCCATGATGCTGCGCTACAGCTTTGGCATGGCCGCTGAGGCTGACGCCATTGAAAGCGCCGTGAACGCCGTGCTGGATGCCGGCCTGCGCACCGCTGACATGATGGCCGACGGCTGCACCAAGGTTGGCTGCACCGCCATGGGTGACGCCATTTTGGAGCGCATCTGATTGGTTTTACGGAGGTTTTATTTATTCCTTCTTTGAAAAGAAGGAACCGAAGAAACTTTAATCATATAATACCAATAATATAAGATAAAAGTCCGGTACAAGTTTTTTGGCTTGTACCGGGCTTTTGGTTTTGGGGAGATATTCGTGTGAAGGCAAGCTGTAGGGCGGCCAGCCTCCTGGCCGCCGGGGGATGGGCTTGGGATTTTGGTATTCACCTTAGTCTCCCCCATTCTGTAGGGCGTGCTCACCCGACCACGCCAGACCTGCACCTTACCACACTCTACAAATTCATAATCGATCTGTTCCACCCCCTCGGACGCCAGCATAACGGCTTCGGAGGTTGCCACCGTCTCGCTGTAGTTGGTGCCAAGGGCCAGCATTTTCTGGTAGATTTTAGCCCGCAGTGTGCGCTTGACGCCCGCGGAAGCTTTATCGCTCATCGCGGAAGCCCGCGTGGTGCAGACGATGCGCAGTGGAATGCTGATCATGCAGACAGCAAACGCCGCGGGCCATGCGCCAGCAGCCAGCCCGGCCCCCAGCGCGCCGCCCACAATCCCAGCCAGCGCCCACACAAAGGCCACATTGCACAGCAGGCTGAGCCATTGGCAGAGTACGCACCGCCACACATACCGCATGGCGGCGGGTCAAATGAAAGCAGTTTTTTGTTGATCATGGTATCATCCTTTAATTATATCGTTCTGTTCTGGGGTGGATTGCTTCAGCGCTGTGTCACGCGCGTTTTGTCCGGCACAGCGCGGGCATAGCACAGCGGGGCCAGGGTATCCCCCAGCAGGGCATGTTCCTGCACGGCAAAGCCGCCCGCCTGCAAAAATGCCAGGTATTGCGGCACCATCCAGCTGTTATAGATTTGCAGCCCCGCGCACCGCATGGCAAGCATGCGCAGCCGGGTGCGGGGTACCTCGCCATGCACAAAGGTTGGGGCAAACAGCTGGCCGCCGGGCTTGAGCACCCGGTAAATTTCTGCCAGAGCCTTTTCCGGCCGGGGCATAATGTGCAGGGCGTTGGCGATCAGCACCGCATCAAAGGTTTCGTCCGCATAGGGCAGGCTGGTGGCTTCCTGCACCGAAAAGTGCAGCCCCGCCCCGCGGGGTTTCAGCTTTGCCTGGGCGATCATTTTGGGCGAAAAATCCGTAGCCTCCCAGTCCCGCACCAGGCGGGAAAGCCGGAAGCTGAGCTGGCCAGACCCGCAGGCCAGTTCCAGCACGTTCATTTCCGGCGTCAGGTGCGGCTGCATCTGCTGCGCAATGGCAGCATACAGCGGCTCGCTGCTTTGCATCAGCGGGCCATAGCAGCTGGCCCACCGCTGCCAGAATTGCTTGTTATCGGTTTGTTTTGACATTGAGCTTTTTTTGCACTTCCTTGGTCAGCAAATGTTAGATTTGACTAACATCAGATTCATAAAAACGGCGGTGCGTTGCCGAACCGTCGCAATTTTTTCTGGGGAACGCCTTGTTTGTTTTGATCAGGCACCATTAGTTTATCATGGCTAACCCAAAAAGTCAAATGCTCTGCCGGGGGTCCCGGTGCTGCGGCACCGTTATTGCTCCGGCAGAGCGTTCCAATTGTTCAAACCAGGCCGCTGTTCCCTGCCAGCCACACCCCAGCGGCCAGCTGTGCGGCCAGAATCAGCGGCATACCCACCACAAAATACCAGTGCTTGGTTTTGTGGTGGAACAGATACATGCCCGCCCATGCCCCGGCGCTGCCACCCAGCAGGGCTGCGCCAAACAGTGCGGCTTCCGGCACGCGCCACTGGTGCCGCTTGGCTCGGCGTTTGTCCTCCGCCATCACCAGCAGCGCCGCCGCGTTGATAATAACCAGGTACCCCGCCAACATTGTAATGGTCATGGTCTTTCCTCTCTCTTTCTCATGGTTCAAGCCTTGAGCGGCTCTTACCGGTGTGCCCGCTCCCAGGTTTGCATGGCATCTAGCTGAGCCGGGGTGTGGAACCAATGCTCGCCCGGTTCGTATACCGTCAGTTCCGCATGGTGTTTTTGGGCGAACGTCGTCACCGTGTCCCGGCTTGTCATGGTGTCCTGCCCGGCGTACAGGATTGCTGTGGGGATCTGCCAGCCATCCAGCGGGTGTTGGCGCACCCAACACAGGTACCGCCACGAAAGGGTCTGCCCAAATTCTGTGGTGATCTCACCTTTTTCGCAAAGCTGCTCCGGCGTTACTTTTGCCCACTGCATCATATCACAGATCAGCCGCTCCATATCCACAATCGGCGAAACAAACAGCGCTTTTTCAATCGTTGCCCCGGCAAAAGCCAGCATGGAAAAATAGGCCCCGATGCTGTTGGCCCGCAGCCGAATCCTCTGCCAGTGCTGCTGCAGATAGGCCAGCACCGTTTGCAGCTCCGGCACCACCTGCCAGGGAGTAAAGTCAGTTTCCCCCGTGCGGTCTCCATGTTCCGGCAGGTCAATGCCCAGCACCTGCCAGCCGGTTGGGGCGGCAAGCGCCGCAAATGCTGCGGCTTCCGTTTTATTACCGCCCTGGCCATGCACGAACAACCAGATGTTGGGGGCCGGTTCGCCGTACAGTACAGCCGGAATTGTGCCAATTTTTAATTCTTGAGTGCACATTTGTGGTTTTCCTCTTTATGTGTTGGACAACACTGTAAAAAACGTTTGAAAAAAAGGGCTGATGAGCTCGTCGTTTTTTAGCGATACAACAAAAAAAGCTGTGACACATTCTTGCCACAGCTTTTTGGTGGGAGCTGGTGGATTCGAACCACCGAAGCATTAAGCAGCAGATTTACAGTCTGTCCCCATTGGCCACTCGGGAAAGCTCCCATATTCATTTTTGCCTCTGCCTTAACAGCGCTTGATTATTATAGCAGGATAAGATGGAAAAAGCAAGCCCTATTTCAAAAATATTTTTGTAAACGTCGGAACGGGAAACGGACGGCTGCGGTGGCAAGTGCCTTGCCATCTGAGAAAAACAATGCTACACCGAAAGAAACAGCCCGAGATACAGGGAGATCACCGCCCAGAGTATTCAGCGCATGCAAATTCTGCACCGTGGTATTTTTATGCCTGCTTTTGACCGCATATTGCAGCTGGCCCGCATGGAAGAGATGGACTGCGAGTTTGTGGAGGTGACCGCCCACGAGGGTGCCCGCCCCACCCATGCGGTGTGGCAGGGCAGGGTCTACCACCGCGGCGGAGCTGTGGTGCAGGACGGTGAGCGGTACGAGGATTTTGAAGCCGCCACCGGTTACGGCACCGGGCCCGGCCTGTGCGGCTGGAACTGCCGCCACAACTTTTACCCGTTCTACCCCGGCATCTCCGTGCGCAACTACACGGACGAACGCCTGGCCGAACTGGACGCCCGCAATATCCCCTACGGCGGCGGGCTGTACACCAAGTACGAGATTACCCAGATGCAGCGGGCGCTGGAACAGCGGGTGCGCGGGCAGCAGCTGCTTGTTGAGGTAGACAATGCAGATAACGGCGAAAACGTGGAATGAATATATCACCCGATTGTCCCGACTGAACCAGAAAGCCGGGCAGCTCATGCGGGAATACATAGGCTCTCACGACACCGAAAGCACGGACGACCTGATTGCCTACGCTTACGGACTTGTGACAAAATACGGCGAGGGCAGCGCGGAGCTGGCCTGCCAGATGTATGACGCCCTGGCCGAAGCGGCCAACGCCGGGGTGCCCGCAGCGGAGCCTGCCGAACCAGCAGATTACGGCGAGGTGGCCCGCATGGTGAACGCCACCAAGAACCAAAACCCGGCCAACCTGCCCAACGGCGTCAGCCGCCTGGTCAAGCGTGCCGGGGCCGATACCACCCTGAAAAACGCTGCCCGCGACGGGGCCGAGTGGGCCTGGGTACCCCACGGGGACACCTGCCCGTTCTGCATCACGCTGGCAAGCAACGGCTGGCAGAAAGCCAGCAGCAAGGTGCTGAAAGGCGGCCACGCAGAACACATCCACGCCAACTGCGATTGTGAGTTTGCCATCCGGTTTGACCACAAAACCACCGTGGCAGGGTATGACCCGGACAAGTATCTGGCCCAGTACAATGCAGCAGGCGGCGATATCAACAAAATGCGGCGGGTGAACTACGCCGCCAACAAGGAGCGCATCAATGCCCAGAAAAGGGCGGCGTATGCGGCGAGGAAACTCAATGACATTGAGATCGGCCGTTCTATTGGTGCTAAAGCAAAAAACTACGTTGTGGTTGACAAATCGACCGGGGAAGAATATTATTTTATTGAGGGAACCCGCTTGCAGAATGCGCAGGTTTTTGCCGGAAAAGGCGGAGTGAAACCGCTGCGGGAAGAAGTTGCGCAAGGATTAGCTGCCGAGTTTGGCGGGAAGCCTGAGGACTGGCAACATTGCAAGGCACAGGGCTGGCTGGATGTGAACGGTGAGCAAATTAAGGCTGAAGTCCACTGGTTCCAGAACGGCAGTGAAAAAGTTAAATTTAAGGTAAAGGAGTGGTTGTACGATGAAGATTGATAAAGTACGGTATATCGGTGACACAGTATCGCTGGAACTGACCCACGGTAAAATCTACAGCGTACTTTCCATTGAACGGGGCTGGTACCGCATTGTAGACGATACCGGCGAGGATTACCTTTACCCTGCGGGAAACTTTGAAGTGATAGAGTCATGACGCCGTTTATTTGAATACGCAAACCACGATGCACACGCACCGTGGTTTTTTCATGCCCATTTTTAGGAGAACGCAATGAAGAAGCTGCTTGTTTTGATGCTGGCCATGCTGACCGCAGTGACCAGCCCGGAACAGTTCAAAATGAATTCTATCTGCCCGCGCCAGTACCGGCTGTGTTTTTACATGGACGTTTTGCCCGGCGTGGAAATTGTGCCGTAATGGCCGCGCCAACATTTGTTGAAAACACGATGCACACGCACCGTGTTTTTTTATGCCTGTCCTGCATGAGGGGCGGGCGGGCTGTTCGCAGGGCATTCAAACACCGGGCAAACCACTGGTATAATGAGAGTGCTTCCACCGAGGATGACGAACGCACGGCATCCGCGTTCCGCATCGGCCATCGGGCTGGTACTGCGGTACTGCCGCCCTGTTCGACTCCTCAGCAGCTCACGGAGCACCAAAACAAAAACACCCGCCGGGGTACGGCGGGTGCTTTTATTTTGGTGGACCATTTCCCACCCCAATCGAACACATTTTTACTCCTACATTCGTCAAAAAATTCATCTACATCCCCGTTTTCTATGCTTGTGATCGGGATATCAGCCGGGGTCTTTTGGCCGAGGGGATTGAACCAAATCAGGAAGTGATCATCGTACAGATCTACCCGCACCAGGAACGTTTCAAACAGGCTTGCCAGGTACTTGCTGTCATTGATGTCACCATCCCGGTAGATGTGCAGCAGTGAAACAAAATTATCCCGTGTAATGGGTACCAGTTCGGCGCGGGCGTTTTCAATCTGGGCGTTCAACCGCCCCTGTTCCTGTTCCAGCTCCACCATGCGGGCCTTGGTGGTTTCGGTGATGACCCCCATCTCAATGGCTTTGAGCAGGTTGGCTGCGGAGGTTTTGACCGCGGCCAGCTGGCCTTGCAGGTCCTGCAGGTGCAGGTCTTTTTCCTGGCGGGCATTGTAGGCCATGGTTGCATCGGCCATGTGCTGGATCATCTCGTCCGTCAGCATATACTGCTTGATGGCCTGTGCCACACTCTTTTCGATCTGCTCGCGGATCACGTTCTTTTTATCACAGGCGCGTTCCCGGCGGCGCTTTTGGCAGGTGTAATAGTAGTGCATTTCGCCGGAGCGGCTGGTGCCGGAAACGCCCGTCATGGGCCTGCCGCATTTGCCGCAGAACAGCTTGCCTGTCAACAGGTAATCCTCTGCCCCGGTATGATGCCGGGCGGATTGTGGGGTCTTTTTCACTTTCAGCACCTCCTGCACACGATAAAACAGGCCGTCCGAAACAATACGCGGAACGCCGCCTTCCACCCGGACGTCATCGTAAATATAAATGCCGCGGTAGCGCTCATTGCGGCAGATCGTATAAAAGCTGCTTTTGGTCCACGGGCCGCCGCGCTTGGTTTTGATGCCGCGCCGGTTCAGATCCGCCGCAATATCCACAAAAGGCTCCCGGCAGGCCACCCGCGTGTAAATTTCCTGAACCACGGCAGCCTGCGCCTTATCCAGCACAATGCGGCCGTTCTCCCCTGCCTTGTACCCCAATGGCAGCGCGCCGTTGCTCAGGCACTTGCTGGCATTATCCATCATGCCGCGGGTGATGTCCTCTGCCATATTCTCGCTGTAGAACTGGTTGACGTTCATCATATTGCGCAACGCAAAGCGGCCGGCAGCGGTATCGTCAAAATCTTCCTCCGCGTAAAAGGTCCTTACGCCCCAGTCTTTCAGGCGGGCTTCATTGGTCATGGCCTGCAGCATATTGCGGCCCATACGGTTGGACTTCCACGCCAGCACGCAGTCAAAATAACCTTTTTCCGCATCCCGCAGCAGGCGCTGAAAGCTGGGGCGGCGGTCGGATTTGCCGCTGATGGCTTTATCCTCGTAAGTTTCCACCACATCCAGCCCCAGCCGCACGGCCAGTTCCCGGCAGGCTTTGACCTGCTGTTCAATGGATGCTTCCCGCTGGTTATGGGACGAATACCGGGCGTAAATCGCCGCCCGGCCATGGCGGGTATTTGGTTGCTTCTTTTTCATGGTATCACCTTTTGGGTTTGCAATCCTGCCCGCAAGGTGGTACAATACGATTGTCGGGTCGATTGTATCCACTTTTGTGGGCAAGCTGATCTATGGAAACGCTCTCGGTGCGCCAACACCGGGGGCGTTTTTATTTTGTTCGGGCTTTATCTGGCCACAAAATACGGGTTCGGCTTCATCAAGATCAGGATGATGTCAACAATCCAGCCGATGCCCAGCAAACCAAAAGTAAGCAGGTACAGCACTCCCATGCCAATGCGCCCCTCGTAAAATTTATGCGCACCAAAATATCCCAGGAACAGGCACAGGAAAAATGCCGTCCACTTATTGCAGTATTTTCCGCGCACCGCAGTTCTGACGCCCACCGATGCACTGGCGGCTGCCGATGCGCTGGAATTATTGTTATTGACAATATTGATCTGCTTATCCTGCGGCAGCTCCCCTGCCTGTTTGCCGCACTTGGGGCAGATGATGCAGTCGGCATCAATGCGTTCCCCGCAGTGCGGGCAATACTTACGCTTTACCAGCTCCTGTCCACATTCCGGGCACACACTGGCATTTACATCAACAGCCGCACCGCAATGCGGGCAATGGTTTACAGGTTCCATGATTATTCTCCTCCTTGGGCAAGCTGATCTATGGAAACGCTCTCGGTGTTGGCGCACCGGGGGCGTTTTTTATTTTTATCTTCTTCTCCGCCTCTTTTTCGGGCGGAAGAAAACCAGGATGGGTGCAAGCACCAGAATGGCGGCAAACACCATGGCATATGCGCTAATAACCACGATTCCCGCCGCGACAACCAGCAGGGCAACTGCGGCGGCTCCGATGGCATACAGGGCAATTTTCAGGACGACCTTTAATACTTTCAGGATCATCCGCTTTCTTCTCTGCTCTGTTGATTCATACACGCGCAGCAAGTCGTCCAGTTCGCTGCGCCCCCAAAGCTTTACGCCCAGGGAGGCTGCCATTTCCCTGGCAGCTGGGGTAAAGTCCTGATTTGTCAGAACCACCGGCACGCTGCTGCCATAATAGGCGGCACCTGCATAAGCTTCCTGCACCGCATGGTTGCCAACGGGCGAATTGTACCGCTTGCACTGGATGGCATAGGATACTCCATTGTTTTGCGCCAGAACATCAATGCCATAATCGCCGCTGGCCTGCGTAACTTGCACCTGTTTATAACCATTGGCCCGCAGGGCATCCGCACACAGGTGCTCAAAATCATGGCCTTCCATGTCATCGCACCCCTGCACCGTGGAGACCTGGCGCGGAATCTCCGGCTGCGTTTCGACAATTTCCGGTACCAGTGGCTGCGCTGGAGTTTCTCCTGCCGGGGGCGGCGCAGGTTCCGTCACCGGGGCGCTTACCGGCGGTGCCGTGCTGCGGTTGATCTTAATACCCTTGGCTGTAGGGGCAGCTTTGGGCTTTGCATATGGCGGCAGCACCACCCGCGGTTGGGCCCCCTCATAAGGGCCAATGACTTTTGCCTGCTCCAGCTGGTCCAAAATGTGGGCCGCGCGGGCATACCCCAGATTGCAGCGCCGCTGCAAAAGGCTGGTGGAGGCATAGCCTGCTTCAATCACGCACTGCCGTGCGTACTCATACATGGGGTCTGGCCATTCGTCGCTCTCTACCCTGCTGGCTTCCCGCACAAAATCGTCATCATAGTGGTGCCCCGTTGCCACGGGAGCGATCAGGGTTTCAATTTCTTCGTCGGTCAGTTCTTTGGTCTGCACCCGCACAGGGTTTGCATAGTTAATGGGAGAGAATAATGCCGTTCCGGGGACCGGCAGCAGTTCCGCCCCGGGGGCTCCCATCCGGTTTGCCGCGTTCTTTGTTGCCACGCGGAATGCAAGGCGGCTGGCAAATCCGGCAATAATCTCTTCCTCCGGAACCTGCCGGGCCGCCGCAATTATGTGGATGCCCACCGGGCGGCCCTTCTGGCAGATCTGCTGTATCTGACCCACACATTCTTTCTGCGCAAGCAGCTCTTCCATGCCGTCCATTATGGCAACAATGTGGGGCAGCGGCGTTTCAGTCTGCTGGTTATAATCCTCCAGTTCCCGCGCGCCGCACTTGGCAAACACAGAGTAGCGCCACTGCAGTTCCATGCACAGTGCACGCATGGCGCCAGCCTTTCTCTCCGGGGCAGAAACCGGCGGCATTAACAGGTGCGGAAGTTCCTTGAACTGCACAAACTCCACACCGGTTTCATCCAGCAGCACCAACCGCAGCTGCTCTGCCGGGGTCCCATGCGCCAAAATTGCCGCCTGCGCCCGCAGAAAGCTGGAGCGCCCACACCCGTTCATTCCGCAAACCAACAAATGCGGCAGCTGGTCCAGCGGGTATACCACTGCGTTTTGTGCTTCATTTGTCCCGATATACAATTCAAGAGGTTTTAGTTCCGGAATCGAACACATGGTACTTCCCTCCTGGTTGGTTTGATTTACTGATTAAAGTTTATCCCCCTGCACTGCGTCCAGTAGTGCAGGGCTTTTTTTATGTAGTCTTCGTCCAGGTCAAAATATTCTGCCAACTGCCAGGGTTCTGTGCAGCCTGCCCGCATTGCCGTGCGGATCTCGTCCGGCGGCAGACAGCGGCGGAACGCGTCCGCATCCGCGCGGTATTCGTTCTGCTCCACCAACTGGAACGGGCTGTTTACCTTATGCAGTGCGCCTGTGTGCAGGTGGCCTGATTCATGCAGCATGGCGGTGCGCATCTGGCGCACGGTATGCAGACGCTTGAAGTTCAGCACAACAGCGTAGTTCTGCCCGTCCCGCACCGTACAGGCCGCCCTCGGCAGCATTGCGAACGGCATAACATCCACATCATTTTGTTTGCAATATCCGTAAAAGTCGGACAACTGAAACACTGAATCTATTCCTCCTGCTTTTTCTTGGCCCGGCGATCTCGCATCACCCTGACCATATCGCGCAGCACTGCTTTGTCATCTTCGGAAAGCTCTTTATATTCACCGTAAAAAGCAATATCCACATCGTCCAGGATGTCGTGGGCAGGCATTTCTGTCTCCGCTTCCTGGCTTTCAGCTGCCCCTTCCAGACGTTTGCGGTCAACGCCCAGCGCCTCTGCCAGCTTTATTAAGGTAGCTGGTTTGGGCGGCTTATCGGTCGCTTTCCAGCGCGCGATATTCCCGCGGCTCATCCCGACCTGATCAAGCAGTGCTGACATTGCGATGCCTTTTTCATCGCAGAGTGCTTGCAGCATATCAAAAAACACTAAAATGCACCTCCGGAATTTGTGCAAAACGCAGAAGTGCAGAAAAGTGCATTAAATCACTTGCAAAGTGCACTTAAATGCCCTATAATGCACTTATGACATGAGGGCACCGCGTTAATACTGATGTTTAGCAACTTTATAGTACTACAAAAGTGCACTTACGTCAATACAAAATGGAAAGAGAGGTGCATTTTTTTGAACTTTTGGAACACTTTCACAAATTTATGCGTGCAGCATGGTGAAAGTGCTACCACCGTTCTTAAAACGCTTGGCCTGAGTAAAGGCAATGCCCAGCGCTGGAAGAACGGCGGCGGCCCTACCCTGGCAACAGCTGCTAAGATTGCCGAACACTTCGGCGTCCGCATTGATGACCTTGTGGAGCATTCCTAGCAGCTACAACCATTCTACCACAACACCTGTCCCATAGTCCGGACTTTGAGCCGGAAGGGCTAGAAATTTTTAGGAGGTGAAAGCTTAAAACTTACCGTCAACAATACCGGCCTTATTTTATCACAGCCGGAATGGAGCAGACAATGAACATTTTCAAAGGAGGATATCCATGGCAAGAGAAAAAGACGGCTACCGGGACGCGCTTGAACGCATCCGCGGCCAGGCTTCCGGTGAGCTTGTTACCGTGAAAGAAGCCGCGCGGATTGTGTACGGCGATGACACCTACGCATCGGTGCGCTGCATCACTACCCTATCGGGTTGGATTACAAGTGGGCGCGGCAAGCGAATCCCCGCAACCGTTCTGGCCCGCCAGATTTGCTGAATGCAGCATCGCTAAAAGGAGGTATTTCCTTGACCACCGAAAAAAATCACCACCCGCATGGGCAGCACAACCGTAACCCAGACCGCCGAAGGTTTTGAGCTCAAAAAGGGCATCTGACAAATCGTGTGGAATCCACATGAATCGGCAGATGTGAACAAAAATTCACAAATGTGGAAAAGGAAAAAATTTTGATTGATAAAGCAGACGAATACATAGCTAAAGCGCCTACACTAACGATTTTCGATGGTCTTGTTAAGGCAAAAAGCGTTTTAACCAACAATAAAAACATTCTTGCTTCAGTTTCAGGCGGTGCAGATAGTGACTGCATGATTGACATTGTTGAGAACCTTATTCCAAGAGACGGTGAGCATGATGTGACTTATGTTTGGTTTGATACGGGTGTTGAAATGGATGCCACAAAGCGGCATTTGTCATTTCTTGAAGAAAAATACGACATTAAAATCCATCGTGAGCGCGGGAAAATGCAGGTAGCCGGAGCAGTTCGTAATGTTGGTTATCCGTTTTATAGTAAGCAATTTGCCGAGTACATTGGACGCCTACAGAAACACAATTTCCAATGGGAAGATGAACCATTCGATGTACTGTGCGCCAAATACCCAAATTGCAAGGCAGCTCTTCGCTGGTGGTGCAATGCTTGGAAAGATGAACCTCATAAACCACTTCAAACAGAAATTTCATCTGCAAAGCTGATGAAAGAATTTATGACGGCGAACCCACCAACTTTTAATATTTCAAGCCGTTGCTGTACCGAATCAAAGAAAAAGGTTGGTGATGCCGTGCGGAAAAAATATGGAGGAGACATCCAATTAGTCGGAATACGAAAAGCTGAAGGTGGAGTGCGTTCAACGAGTGTTAAAAGTTGTATGACAGACGGAGCGCATGGAAAGCAGTATTATCCACTGTTTTGGTGGAAAGCTGAGGATAAGGCAGCATTTGAAGCAACCTATAACATAATCCATAGTGATGCTTATACAGTATATGGATGCAAGCGCACAGGTTGCGCAGGATGCCCATTTGCTGGACATTTTGAAGACGAACTGACGATGCTACGGCAACACGAACCCAAACTTGCGAATGCAGTCGAACATATTTTTGCACCGTCCTATGAGTACATTCGAGCCTACAGAAAGTACCGAGATACAGTTAAAAATCGTTCTTAAAATTGCCAAGATGTAACAAACTTTTCTTCATCTTTTTTCGCGCACAGCGGCCTTGCCCCCGCACCGCAAACCAACTACCACCACCGGCACAGTGACCCTGGGCCGATCTGAAAGGAGAACACCCCATGCCCCAAACAAAAACAGCCGCCCAGGTGTTGCAGCACCGTGACGGCCAGACGAAAAAATTCATCACCTGTATTCTACCCCACATCAGCCCCATTTGCAAGGCTTTCGCCAATTTCACGCTAACGGCCTGCGGGCTGGGCGCGCTGTGCGCCGTGGCCGCCCTGACCCAGGGCGGCGGGGCGGCTGCAATGGCAGGGCTGGCTGGCTGCCTGCTGGGCGGGTGGGCCGCCATCACGCTGCGGGAGGTGGCGACATGCGCGGAATCGTGATTGACCCCGGCGCAAAGCCGGAACTTTACCGCCTGCCGGACACCCTGCAGGAACTGCAGCGCTTTATGGGCGGGTACGCGCAGCGCTGCCCGATCAGCAACCGGTTTGCCGCGCTGTTTTATCTGCCGCAGGTTGGGCAAAGCCTGCCGACCCGGCATTACAAAGGCCGCTGGTTTTATGGGCGGCTCTGCCTCGTGGGCTGGCGCAACGCCCGCATGACGGACCTGCCCATGCCGCTGGCCGAAGAGCTGCTGCAAAAATTCACACCTGTGGAGGTAACGCCATGAACGAGTATGACACCATCCGTGCTGCCTTTGCCCACAACCGCAAGGATGCCGAACTGCTGCTGCATGAAACCGTGCGCGGCATTCTGGCCGAGGCAACAAGCAGCAAGGTCAAACAACTGGAAAAGATCAGTCTGTGCTACAGTGCCGCAGACACCGGCGCCGCCCAGCGCAAAGCGCTGATCAACATGGAGGTAGAAGACTGACTGACTACATGATCTGCCAGAACCAGGACAACCACCTGCTGTACGCCTTAAAGCACGACAGGTTCTGGTTCTGGGACAAACACCAAACCAAATGGGTGCCCAGCGATTGGGCCGCCCAGCAGTACGCCAAGGCCCAGACCAAAGAGACTGACCTGGCGCAGGATGACTGGCTGGGGAGATGCTTCGGCATCCTGATGGATGACTACGAGGTGCCGGACGCTGTGGTAAAAGCCCTGCGCACACTGCCCAACAAGGAGGAACCACTATGCAAAGTGAACACGACTGCCCCGAATGCGGATGCTGCTGTGACTACGGCCGCCCCTGCTGCCACGTTGGCGGAGGAAACATCGACCACCCAGGCGGATGCAAACAGCTGCCCGCCGGGCCCCTGCTCCCCTGCGGATGCTTCCGGTGCAATGTCAAACCCGTCCGGTGCGGAAACTGCCTGTTCGGCAGCGGAGTTTGATTACAGCGGGCTGGATGAGCAAACGGTCAACGACCTGCACCTTGCAGAACGAGAATGCGCAGCAGGGCGGAGGTTGGCAGAAGCTGGGCTGCGCCGCATGGCTGATGGGGTAGCAATCGCGCATGAGGCGCTTGTCCCAAATTGGGACAAGCGTAACAACCAATACAGCGAGGATACATTCCGCCGTTGGTGCGAGAGTATAGGCGTCAGCAAGTCCGCGGCCTACCGTCTGTTGCAAGTTACCGCTCTGTTTGATAACAGCAGTCCCGAACAGCAGAAAATCCTTGATTCGCTTTCCCCTTCTTTATTATATGCCGCCGCCAAGCCCAGCGCCCCCGCCGATCTGGTGCAGGCCGTCAAATCCGGCGACATTACCACCCACAAGCAATACCAGGATTTGCTGAAAGAAAACCAGCAGCTGCGCGCCGACCGGGTGAACGCCCTCAATGCCGCAGCCGCCGCCGAAGCCGCCCGCGATGCCGCCCTGGCCGATGTTGACGGCCTGCATGAGCAGAACCGCCAGCTGCAAGCCGCCGCCACCGGTGCCCAGGAAAGCTACCGCACCGCCCACAAAAACGAAGATTCCGCCCTGCGCCGCGCCGCCGAAGCCGAACAGCGGGCAAAGGAAGCGGAAAAGCAGCTGGCCGGTGCCCGCCAGGTTGCCGATGCCGCCCGGATGCGTGCCGACAAATACCAGCGGGAAGCCGAAGCCGCCAAAGCGCAGCCGGTGGCCGCCGCTGTGGACGAGGATGAGATCAACCGCCGTGCCCACACCCTGGCCGATGAACTGACCGCCCCTTTGCGCAGCGAGCTGGAAGCCGCCAAAGCTGCCGCCGCCACACCGGAACAAATCGAGCTGGACACCCGCAACGCCTATGACAGCCTGCTGCTGGCCGGGCGCGCCATGCAGAACGCCTGGAAGTCCGTCAAGCCGCAGCTGGCCAAGCTGCCGCCGGACACCCGCGCCGGGGCCATCAACCAGCTGACCAACACCCTAACTGAAATTCAAACGGAGGCAATAAAATGTCTGTAAAAATTGCGGCTCTGGAAGCCGAAAACGTAAAACGCATCAAGGCGGTTGCCCTCACGCCCTCCCCCACCGGGCTGACCATTGTGGGCGGCAACAACAATCAGGGCAAAACCAGCGTGCTGGATGCCCTGGCCTGGGCCCTGGGCGGCGAGAAGTTCCGACCTACCGCCGCTGTGCGGGACGGTGCCCTTGCCCCGCCCCACCTGAAAGTGATCCTGTCTAACGGCGTTGTGGTGGAGCGCAGGGGCAAAAACAGCAGCCTGACCGTGACGGACCCCACCGGCCAGCGCAGCGGCCAGCAGCTGCTGAACGCTTTTGTGGAGCCGCTGGCGCTGGACCTGCCCCGCTTTATGCAGGCCAGCGATAAAGACAAGGCCGACACCCTGCTGAACATCATCGGTGTGGGGGATGCTTTGACCGGCCTGGACCGGGAGATCAAAGCCCTGTACGACCGCCGCACCGTGATCGGCCAGATCGGCGCCCAGAAACGCCACGCCGCCGAAGAGCTGACCGAATACCCGGACGCCCCGTCCGAACCCGTTAGTGCCATTGAGCTGATCCAACAGCAGCAGGAGATTTTGCTCCATAACGCCGACAACCAGCGCAAGCGGATGAAGTTGGCGCAGCTCGAAGAACAAGAAAAGCAGCTTGGCCGGCGAGTACAAGAGCTGAGCCAAGAGCTGGAAATGGTTGAGCACCAGCTAACCGCTGTACAACAGGATGTGCAGGATGCCACCAAGACCGTGGCCCAGCTGCAGGATGAATCCACCGCCGAGCTGGAGCAGAGCATCCGCAATGTGGAGGAGATCAACCGGCAGGTATCCGCCAACCTGGCAAAATCCAAGGCTCAGGACGAAGCCGAGCGCTATGCGCAGGAATACACCGCCCTGACGGAGCAGATCAAGGCAAAGCGCACCGCCCGCATGGACCTGCTGAACGGCGCAGACCTGCCCCTGACCGGCCTGGGTGTGGAGGACGGCAGCCTGACTTACAACGGCAAGCACTGGCAGGACATGAGCGGCAGCGACCAGCTGCGGGTGGCCACCGCCATTGTGCGCCGCCTGAACCCCGACTGCGGCTTTGTGCTGCTGGACAAGCTGGAACAGATGGACCTTGCCACCCTGGCGGAGTTCGGCAGCTGGCTGCAGGCCGAAGGATTACAGGCCATCGCCACCCGCGTTTCGACCGGCGGGGAGTGCCAGATCATCATTGAGGATGGCAGGGTAAAAGACACCGAGGAGCCACCCGCCCCCAAAGCATGGACGAAAGGAGCGTTCTGAAATGAGCAAATACGCAATCACATCCGGCACCATTGCCGCGCCGGTCAAAACCGTTCTGTACGGGCCGGAGGGCATCGGCAAAAGCACGTTTGCCGCCCAGTTCCCTGCCCCGGTATTCATTGACACCGAGGGCGGCACCAAGCGGCTGAACGTTGCCCGCCTGCCCGCGCCCACCAGCTGGGCCATGCTGCTGGATGAAGTTGCCGAGGTCAGCCGCGGCAATGTGCCCTGCAGCACCCTGGTGATCGACACCGCCGACTGGGCCGAACGGCTCTGCATTGACGCCGTCTGCGCCCGCGCCAAGGTCAAGGGCATTGAGGATTTCGGGTACGGCAAGGGCTATACTTACGCGAAAGAAGAGTTCGGCAAACTGCTGGATGCCCTGGAAGAGGTGCTGAACACCGGGCACAACGTGGTGGTTCTGGCCCATGCTGCCATCACAAAATTTGAGCAGCCCGACGCCGTGGGCAACTATGACCGCTGGAGCATGAAAACCAGCAAACAGGTAGCCCCTCTGCTGCGGGAATGGTGCGACATGCTGCTGTTTGCCAACTACAAAACCGTGGTAGAAAAGGCCGGCAGTGCCCCCAACGCCAAGAACAAGGCCAGCGGCGGGCGGCGGGTTCTCTACACCAGCCACCACCCCTGCTGGGATGCCAAAAACCGCTTTGGCCTGCCGGAAGAACTGCCCTTTGAGTATGCCAGCATCGCCGCCTGCATCCCAGACCCGCACCCCGGCGCAGCCCCCGCGCCGCGCCCCATCATGGCAGAGGATGCCCCCGCCCCCAAGCCTGCACCGGTGCCGGTTCCCGCTGCACCTGCTGCACCGCCTGCCGTGCCTGCCGGGATCTCCTCCAGTGATCTGCAGGCGCAGGGCGTGCCGACCGCCCTTGCCCAGCTGATGGCCGCCAATAATGTGACCCCGGAGGAACTGCAGGCTGTGGTCGGCCAGCGCGGGTATTTCCCCGCCGATATGCCGGTCAAGGATTACCCGGCTGATTTCGTCAGCGGCTGCCTGGTGGCCGCCTGGCCCCAGGTGCTGGAGATGATCTGCACCAACCGCGATGTACCGTTTTAACAAATACAAAGGAGATTTACCCATGGCTGAATATATGAACAACATGCCGGATGCTGCCCTGGACTGGGACAGCGAGGTTACCAACGAACAGCGGGAATTTGTGCTGCTGCCTGTGGGCGATTACCTGTTTACCGTGCAGAGCTTTGAGCGTGCCCGCTATGAGGGCAGCGCCAAGCTGCCGCCCTGCAGCATGGCCAAGCTGACCATTACCATCCATGGCGGCGACAAAGGCGAAACCACCGTCACCCACCGCCTGTACCTGCACACCAAGACCCAGGGCCTGCTGGGCGCCTTTTTTGAGAGCATCGGCCAGTGCAAGCGCGGCGAGACGTTCCGCCCCCGCTGGAACGAAATTGTCGGTGCGCAGGGCATGTGCCGCCTGGGCGTGCGGGAATACACCAAGCAGAGCGGCCCCCACGCCGGTGAGACCGGGCAGGCCAACGAGATTGAAAAGTTCCTGCCCCGCCCCGAACCCACCGCCGCCCCCAGCACCGGGTGGAAGCAGGGAGCTTTTTAAGTTAGGAGTTAGGAAGTAGGAGTTAGGAGTTTATGGTGTGCGCTAACGCGCACGGTTTGAATATCAGGCTTTTCATAATTTCAAAATTGCGGCGCAAGCCGCTTCTTCAACTCCTAACTCCTCACTCCTCACTTCTCACTCCTCACTAACACGGAAAGGATACTTATGCCCAACACAAACTCTCTCCCCCTGCGCCCCTATCAGCAGCGGGCGAAAGAACAGATCCATACAGAGTGGGAACAGGGGCGGCTGCGCACGCTGCTGGTGCTGCCCACCGGCACCGGCAAAACCATTGTGTTTGCTGCCGTGGCCGAAGACCAGGTGCGCGCCGGGGACCGGGTGCTGATCCTGGCCCACCGCGGCGAACTGCTGGAACAAGCCGCCGACAAGCTGCAAACATCAACCGGCCTGGGCTGCGCGGTGGAAAAAGCCGAACAATCCTGCCTGGCCAGCTGGTACCGCGTTGCCGTTGGCAGCGTGCAAAGCCTGCAGCGCCCCCAGCGGCTGGAAAAGTTCCCCCACAATTATTTCAGCACCATCATCATTGACGAAGCCCACCATGCCGTGACCGACGGCTACCGCCGCATTCTGGACTGGTTCCCCGCGGCCAAGGTCCTGGGCGTAACGGCCACGCCGGACCGCGGCGACCTGCGCAATCTGGGCGAGGTGTTCGACAGCCTGGCCTATGAGTACAAACTCACCGATGCCATCCGGGACGGCTTTCTGTGCCGCATTATGGCGCAGACCATCCCCCTCAGGCTGGACATCTCCACCGTGGGCATGTCCGGCGGGGACTATGCCGTGGGCGAGCTGGGCAGTGCCCTGGACCCTTATCTGGACCAGATCGCCGCCGAGATGGCGCACTACTGCAAGGGGCGCAAAACCGTTGTCTTTCTGCCGCTGATCAAAACCAGCCAGAAATTCCGGGATACCCTGAACCGCCACGGATTCCATGCTGCCGAGGTCAACGGCCAGAGCACCGACCGCGCCCAGGTCCTGGCAGATTTTGACGCCGGAACCTACAACGTGCTGTGCAACAGCATGCTGCTGACCGAAGGCTGGGACTGCCCCAGTGTGGACTGCGTTGTGGTGCTGCGCCCCACCAAGGTGCGCAGCCTGTACAGCCAGATGGTGGGCCGCGGCACCCGCCTGCACGAAGGCAAAAAGGACCTGCTGCTCCTGGATTTCCTCTGGCTGACCGACCGCCACGAGCTCTGCCGCCCGGCCGACCTTGTGTGCGAGGACCACGCCGTTGCCCAGCAGATGACCGATAACCTGGCTGCCGCCGCCTGCCCGGAGGACGTGGAGGAAGCCGCCCGGCAGGCCGCCGAAGATGTGGTGGCCCAGCGGGAGGAAGCCCTTGCCAAGCAGCTGGAAGAACAGCGCCGCAAGCGCGCCCGCCTGGTGGACCCGCTGCAATACGAAATGAGCATCCAGGCCGAAGATCTGGCCGGTTATGTGCCCGCCTTTGGGTGGGAAGCCGGTCCCCCCAGCGCCGAGCAGACCGCCGCGCTGGAAAAGCAGGGCATCTGCCCTGACGCGGTGGAATCCGCCGGCAAAGCATCCCTGCTGCTGGACCGGCTGAACAAGCGCCGGGATGAGGGATTAACCACCCCCAAGCAGATCCGCTGCCTGGAAAAATACGGCTTCCAGCATGTGGGCACCTGGAGCTTCAACGCCGCCAAGCACATGATCGACCGTATCGCCGCCTGCGGCTGGCGCGGCACCCCCAAGGGCGTGGACCCAAAGACCTATATGCCCTCTGCGGAAACAACCCCAATCTTTGACTTCGGATGGTAAACGGAATGGACAATGCAAATGATCTCAAGGAAGCCTTGGACTTTATCTCCCCGGCAAACTTGACCTATGAGGAATGGGTCACGGTGGGTATGGGGCTGAAAGAAGCCGGGTTCCCTGTTACCGCATGGGAGCAATGGAGTTCCCGCGATGGCAGCCGGTACCACAAGGGCGAATGTGCCCGCAAGTGGGAAAGTTTCCGCGGCAATCCCAAACCGATCACCGAGAACAGCATTTTCGCCCTGGCACGCAATCACGGCTGGCCGGGCCCCGCCGGGCATGAGCTGGACTGGAACGACGCGATCTGCGCCCCCGGCACCCGGCCGGACGGCGTTGTGGTGGATACCCGCTGGCTGGATGTGCAGGAGCTGAACATCCCCGAACAATGGGACCCCACCGACCAGCTGCGCCGCTACCTGCAAGCCCTGTTTGAGCCGGAGGACCATGTGGCCTATGTGACCGAAAGCTACCTGCGGGATGACCGCTATGCCCCCACAAAAGGCTGCTGGGACCGCACCGCCGGTCAGCTGATGGACGAGCTTGCCCGCTGCGGCGGGGACATCGGCGCTGTGGTGGGCGATTACAACCCCGCCGCCGGTGCCTGGATCTGCTTCAACCCCGTGGAGGGCGGCCGCAGCAACAACAATGTGACCGACTACCGCTATGCCCTGGTGGAATGCGACAACATGGAGCTGGAAAAGCAGCAGGCCATTATCCGCCAGCTGGAACTGCCCTGCGCGGCCCTGGTGTATAGCGGCAGCAAAAGCCTGCACGCCATTGTGCGGGTCGGCGCGCCGGATTATACCGAGTACCGCCGCCGGGTTGACTACCTGTACGCTGCCTGCAAGAAAAACGGCCTGACGCTGGACGAAGCCAACCGCAACCCTGCCCGCCTATCCCGCATGCCGGGCATCCTGCGCGGCGGCAAAAAGCAGTACCTGCTGGAAACCAACACTGGCAAATCCTGCTGGGAGGAATGGAAAGACTGGTTTGAAGCCTGCACGGACGACCTGCCCGATACCGAAAATCTTGCCGATGACTGGGCCAGCCTGCCGCCGCTGGCAGATGCCCTGATTGAAGGGGTGCTGCGCCAGGGCCACAAAATGCTGCTGGCCGGGCCCAGCAAAGCGGGCAAAAGCTTTGCCCTGATCGAACTGTGCATCTGCCTTGCCGAGGGTGCCCCCTGGCTTGGCCGCTTTGCCTGTGCGCAGGGCAAGGTGCTTTATATCAATCTGGAACTGGACCGCGCCAGCTGCCTGCACCGCTTCAAAGATGTATACGAAGCCCTGCACCTGCCGCCCCGGAACCTTGCCAACATCGACATCTGGAACCTGCGCGGTGCCTCCGTCCCCATGGATAAGCTGGCTCCCCGCCTGATCCGCCGGGCTGCCAAGAAAGGCTACCTGGCCGTTGTGCTGGACCCGATCTATAAAGTCATCACCGGCGATGAAAACAGCGCTGACCAGATGGCCAAGTTCTGCAACCAGTTTGACCTGGTCTGCCGGGAACTGGACTGTGCCGTCATCTACTGCCACCACCACAGCAAGGGCGCGCAGGGCGGCAAGCGCAGCATGGACCGTGCTTCCGGCTCCGGTGTGTTTGCCCGTGACCCGGATGCCATGCTGGATATGACCGAGCTGGTCCCCACCGATGCCATCCGGGAGCAGCTGCACAACAAAGCGGCCTGCGCCGCAGCCAAAGCCCTGCTGGATGCCCGCGGCCATGCCGATGCTTACGGCCCGGACGATGCCCTGAGCCGCAGCCGGATGCTGGCCATTGCCAAGGAACACCTGCCGCTGCCCGATCTGCACCGCCTGGATGCCGACACCGCGGCTGCCATCAAGCGCGCCGATGCCATGACCGCCTGGCGCATTGAGGGCACCCTGCGCGAGTTTGCCCGTTTTGACCCGGTCAACCTCTGGTTCGACTATCCCGTACACAAGCTGGACAGCGGCCTGCTGGAGGACCTGCAGCCAGAAAGCGATTACAAGCAGCTTGGCTCCCGCGGTGCCGCAAAGCGCTGGGGAGACAAAGATACTGCCGCCAAAAGCAAGCGTGCCGAACTGCGCACCGCCTTTGAAGCCTGCACCATGGATGGTAAAGTGACCATTTACAGCATGGCTGAATACCTGAACCTGAAGCCCGATACCGTGCGCCGACGCCTGAAATCCGACGGCGGATTTTGGATTGATGGCACCAGCGTGGGGCTGAAAGAGCCCGGAAGTAACGGATAATATTTCTTATATTTCACGGAAAATAGCCGCTATCACAAATCCGTCCGAACTTCCGTATTTCGGAAAATAGCCGCTATCCGTACCAAATACGGACGGAAAATAGCCTTATATATATAGTAAAAATCCGTCCGTGTGTTGGGGTATCCCAGAGGATGGGGCGTACACAGCCCCCATCCCTCCGGGAACCCACCCCAACACGTTGGCCACAAAAAAAAGAACGAGGTGAAAATACATGCAATTTTTTATTCCCATGCAGCCGCCCACCACAACCCACAATGCCAAGCAGCTGCATGCCTTTATGCGCGGCGGCAAGCCCTGCGCCGTGCTGCACGACAGCCCGGAGCTGAAAGCCACCCGTGCCAAGCTGCACGCCTACCTGGCCCCTTATGCACCGCCGACCCCCTGCAGCGGCCCGGTGCGGCTGTTGGTCAAGTGGCTGTTTCCCACTGACGGCCGCCACAATGACGGCGAGTGGCGCACCACCAAGCCCGATACCGACAACCTGGAAAAAGCCCTGAAAGACGAAATGACCCGCCTGCACTTCTGGCGCGATGACGCATTCGTGTGCAGTGAGGTGGTTGAAAAGTTCTGGGCCGATACCCCCGGCATTTTCATCAAGGTGGTGGAATTATGATGCCTGTTTCAAGCGGCATGCGGTTCGATGCGGAAAACAGCCGGTGCATCCCTGCCGAACGGATGACGCCGGACGAATTGCGCCAGCTGCACCGCCTGGCCATTGAGCGCCGCCCCGAAGCCTGTTTGGGCTGCGGGCTGGAACATGATTGCTTTGTGTATGGGCATGGATGTGCCGTCATCCGCAAAGCATTGCGGCTGTTGGGAGGTGAGGCGGATGCCTGTCTTTGATTCCAACTGTTTCTACATCATCCAATGTCTGGCCCTTGTGTTTGTTGCGGCCCCCTGCGTGCTCTTTGCGGGCGGAATGCTGATCTGTGGGCTGATGTGGTGCGGGCTGCGCATCACCCGCGCCATGCACCTGCGGCTGCTGGGCCTGCCGCGGTGTGGGCGCTGCCGCTACTGGGCCACCGTCCAGTGCCCGCTGTACGGCCGCAACACGCCGGATGATTTTTGCAGCCGCGGCGAAAGGTGGGGTGATTGATGGACATTCTGCTTTCGATTATCGGCAGCGCCGTTCTGGCCGCGCTGCTGGCCGCCGCCTACACCGCCGGGCTCTGCGCCGGAAAAGCCGCCGCCCACCTGGACGAGGACGACGAACCGAAGATCTACATGGATCATACACATGGAGGTGAGGATTGATGCCGAAATATTCCGATAGGCCCTGCGCCCGCTGCGGCAAAATGATGCTGCACGCCTATTGCAGCCAGCGCTACTGCAAAGCCTGTGCCCCGCTGGTGCGCAGCGACGATGCCATCATCAGCCGGGCCAAGCAGCGCAGCAAACGTGCCATGAGCGAGATTGCCCGCGTGAACGGTCTCGCCCGCGCCGAAGGCAAGACCTATGGCTGCTATGTGGCCCTGCATGAGCCGCGGAAGGGGTGATGCCGATGAGCAGGCCGCATTATGGCTGGTGGGGATATGTAAAAGATATCATCCGCCGCTACCCTGCCCTTTGCGCGCAGGAAAAAGCCCTGCACGAAACCTGTATCAGTCCCGATCTGAGTGGTATGCCCCACGGCTCCGGCACCCCCACCGACCCCGTGGCCGATGCCGCCCTGCGGGAACTGCCGGAGATCAACCGCCGGGAAATGGAAGCCGTGCGCCAGGCCATTGCTGAAACCCTGACCCTGGATACCGGCCAAGAGCGCATTCAGGTGATCCGGTGCGTTTTCTGGGACAAAACGCATACACTGGAGGGGGCAGCAATGAAGCTGCACATAAGCTATGTAACAGCGCGTAGATGGCACGGTGAATTCATCAAGAAAGTAGCTTATTTTTTCGGTTTTTTATAATTTTTTACATTTTTCGCCAAGTTTTTCACCTTTTTTCCTCGCTTTTCTTTGGCCCGCTATGGTATAATATGCAAAACAATAATATAAAATAATATAATAGTAATAGATAAAAATAGAAAGGGGCGTAGATATTTATGTATAATGCTCTTGATGTAGCACGCTATATTATTGATTACGAAGCCACGCAGGGCCGCACTGTCAGCAATTTACGCCTGCAAAAGTTGTTGTATTTTGTTCAGTGCATATTCCTTGGTATTTTAGGTTATGCCTGTTTTTCTGACAAGATCGAAGCTTGGGATTATGGGCCCGTTATCCCTGACGTTTATAGAAAGTACAAAGTGTACGGGGCAACTATGATTCCGTCAATGGGCACCTTAACCTCTTCTTCTCTTGATGAAACATCGCGTTTCCTTATCAATCAAACGCTAAACACCTGTGCAACTAAGCGAACTGGCGAGTTGGTAAATATCTCTCATTCTCAAGCGCCTTGGAAAGATGCTTATGTTCCCGGCATGAACAATGTAATTACTCAGGATTCTATCCGAAATTATGTTCAAAGGTGAAACATATGGGAAGAAACATTGATAACGAAAGATTTAATTCCTTAGCAAAATTCCTTTTTGAATCCCTTGACCATACTTCCACTATAGACTCGCCTGCATCCTCAATGGAAAAGAAATCTCGCTCATTATGCGAAAAGCTTAATGCCACAGATTTCAGCACCGAATCCTGGCTAAATGAAGTATCTGATTTTGCAGAGAATACCGGGAATCGTCTTATTTACTCTACTATAAGCGACTATGTTTTTGGCCTTGAGCAACGTGATCGCCTAACCACCAATGTCAAACAAGCACTAAACGATGTATACGAGCAAGAGTCTTATTCTCAGAGTACTCAAAAGATGGTGGTAAAAATATATGACCACATCAATCTTGCGATTCGCCAAAAAGATATGACTAACAAAAGTGACAGTGACTTGCGCAAACAAATCGAAGAAATTGTCGAAACAAAAAGCGCTGCAGTTACAAAAGAAATGACCACACAGCTTGTCAGCTTAATTGCTATCTTTACTGCCTTATCGTTTATCGTATTTGGTGGCATATCCTCTTTGGACAGCATCTTCCAATCTTTACAGACCACCATGGAAGATAAAAACACTATCCTTCCTACCCTTATTGTATCTGTCGTGTGGGCTTTTTGCTTAATGAATCTGCTTTTCGGTTTTATGTACTTTGTTTTACGAATTGCTAAGCAGTCTCCTTCGCAAGCAGAAAAACAACAGAATATCGTCCAACGCTATCCCGTTGTTTTTCTTTGCGATTATGTTCTGCTTCTTCTTTTCGTTGTCTTGTGTGGAAGTTGGTTTGCAGAACGCAACGGTGTTGGTCAAACCGTTTTTTCTTTCTTTGTATGTGACCATCACGAAATCACTTTCATCTTTGCTATCGTTCTCATTGCGGTGTTCTTCTCCTCTTTAGGGTACAAGCTGTACGCATTATATAAAGGCACCGATACTTCCACAAAATCATGAGCTTAAAAAGCCAAAATTCCATGTTATAATACCATCATCAAAAGCCGTAAGGAACCCAAAACGTCCTTACGGCTTTTGTATTGTCATTTTATCCTCCCCATTTCAGCCAGGCGGCCATGCCCCGCCTGGCTGTTTTTATGCCGCACAGCCGGCCCTTTGGCAGGGGCGCTGTGTTCCCAAGCAACGGCACAGCAAGGGTGCAAGGCCCTTGTGCGGCCCCACTCCCCGGCACCCGGCAAAGGCTCACACACTTTACTCTCTTTCCTTTTGTCCGTGCGTGCCGGGATTTATCAAAACTTCAACCCCGCCCCAACCCGGCGGGGTATTTTATTGCAGAAAGGCGGTGACCACCGTGCCATCCATTACCCCCAAGCAGGAACGTTTTTGCCAGGAATACATTGTGGATTATAACGGTGCCCAGGCCGCCGTCCGGGCCGGGTATGCCGCAAACTCCGCCCGCAAAACGGCCAGCCGCCTGCTGACAAATGCGGACATTCTTGCGCGCGTGCGCGAATTGCAGCGCGAGCAGACGGCCCGCCTGGCCTTGACGCAGGACTATGTTCTGCAGCAGCTTGTGGATACCTACCGCTGCTGCCGGGAGCCGGAGCCGGTGCTGGTGTATGACCCCGATGCAGGCGGCATGGTGGAATCCGGCAAGTACCAGTTTGACAGCAAGGGTGCCCTGCGCGCGCTGGAGCTGATCGGCAAGCACCTGGGCATGTACCAGGACAAGCTCAAACTGGACGCCAAGCTGGATACCGGCCAGCTGGGCAAGGTACTGGAACAGCTGGGTGTGCCGGATGGCTGATCTGCTGCTGTCCGAAAAATACAAGGCATTCCTGCGCTGCACGGCGCCGGTGGAATTTCTGGAGGGCACCACCGCAGCGGGCAAAACCACCGTGGGGCTGTTCAAGTTCATCCTGCGGTGCGCGGCCAGCCCAAAGCGGCTGCATGTGCTGGCGGGACTGGACCAGGGCACGATTGAAAAGAACATCATCACCAAGGAGCTGGGCGTGCTGGATGACTTTGGCGACCTGGTTGAATACTGGCCGGGCGGCCGCGGCGAGGACCGCCTGCCCCATCTGCTGCTGCACGCCCCAGGCGGCGACCGCAAGATCTATGTGATGGGCTATGCCGACAAAGCCCGCTGGAAAAAAGCCCTGGGCGGCCAGTATGGTTGCCTGTACATTGACGAGATCAACATTGCGGACATTGACTTTGTGCGGGAAGCCGCCATGCGCTGTGACTATCTGCTGGCCACCCTGAATCCCGACGATCCCGGCCTGCCGATCTATGCGGAGTTTATCGACCATGCCCGCCCCCTGCCCCGGTGGACGCAGGACACCCCAAAAGAAATCACGGCTCAGCTGTGCCAGACCGCAAAGCCGGGCTGGGTACACTGGTTTTTCTCGTTTGAGCACAACCTTGGGTTATCCGCAGAGAAGCGGCGGCAGATCATCAGCATGGTGCCGCCGGGCACAAAGCTGTACAAAAACAAAATCCTGGGGCTGCGCGGGCGTGCTACCGGGCTGATCTTCAGCCTGGAGCCGCGCCATTTGATCTGTGCGGCAGAGCTGCGCACCCTGCTGACCCGGCCGGAACACCCGCTGCACTGGGTGCAGCTTTCCTGCGGGGTGGACACCAGCTACAGCCAGCAGACCGCCGATACTTTTGCCTTTGTGCTGGACGGCATTTTATCCGACCGGCGCAAGGTCACGCTGGCGGCCCAGGCCCACAACAACAAGACCCGCGCCGAACACAGCCTGCCGCCGCTGGCCCCCAGCGATATTCCGCCCCTGCTGCTGGACTTTCTGGAGCAGCAGCGCAGGGCCTGGGGCTTTGCCCGCACCGTGTATCTGGATTCCGCCGACCAGGCCACGATCACCGAATGCCAGAAGTACCGCCGCCTGCACGGCTGCATGTATGACTTTGTGCCTGCCTGGAAGCGGCTGCCGGTGCTGGACCGCATCAACCTGGAATGCGGCTGGCTGGCCCACGGGGACCACCTGTTTGTGCAGGAAGCCTGTGCCCCCCTGATTGAGGAATACAACGTATACAGCTGGGACGAAAAGAAGCCCAACTGCCCGGAGGACCGCAACGACCACTGCGTAAACGCCGAGCAGTACGCCTGGCTGCCGTATAAGGAGCAGATTGGATGAGATGGATAGAAAGGGTGAAGACGATGATCCGCAGCTGGCTGGAAATTCAGCCTGCCTCCGGCAAAGGGCTTGTGATCCGCGAGCCGGTCAGCTTTGAAACCAACGTGCTGCGCAACCGCATCTGGTACCGCGGCGATGCCTGCGAGCTGGACCAGCTGTTCAAGCTGCTGGGGGATGACGAGGTGAGCCGGGCCAGGTTCTGGGCCGCTGCGCCGGAGGATGAAAGCATCCGCAAGGCCCACAGCGGCCTGCCGGGCATTATGGTAGATATTCTGGCCGGCATTGTGAAAGCCGACCTGAACGAGCTTGACTTTGACGGCCCCGCCGCCCAGGACGCTGCCGCCCGCTGGGCACAGCTGGCCGAAGAGAACGACCTGCCGGGCCTTGTCAGCCGCGCTGTGGCCGACACCCTGGTGACCGGGGACGGGGCGTTCAAGATCAGCCTGGACCCCAACGTCAGCACAGATCCGATCCTGGAGTTCCGTGGCGCGGACCAGGTGGAATACCACACCCGGCATGGGCGCATCCAGGAGATTTGCTTCCTTTCCCCTGTGGGGGAACGCGGGCGGATCCTGCGGGAGGTATATGCCCCCGGCCGTGTGCAGTATGAGCTGCTGGACGGGGACAAGGTTTTGCCTGTCACCGCGGAACCGGACACTGCTAACCTGCGGGATGTGACCTTTGCCGGGGATTTTATGCTGGCTGTGCCGCTGCAGTTCTGGCCGTCCGCCCGTTGGCGCGGCCGCGGGCAGAGCATCTTTGACAGAAAGACTGATGCCTTTGACGCCCACGACGAGATCATCAGCCAATGGATGGACGCGGTGCGGGCGGGGCGGGTGCAGCGCTATATTCCGGAATCCCTGATCCCCCGCAACCCCGAAAACGGCGCGCTGCGGATGCCCAACGCCTTTGGCTGCCGCTTTGTGGCTGTGCACGAGAGCAGCAAGGAAAACGCCGACGACAAGATCCAGACCGAGCAGCCGGACATCCGGTATGATGCTTTCCTGGCCAGCTACACCGCCACGCTGGACATGTGCCTGCAGGGCATTATGAGCCCTGCCACCCTGGGCATTGATCTGGGCAAAATGTCAAGCGCTGATGCCCAGCGCGAGAAAAAGGACGTGACCGGCTACACCCGCAGCGCCATTACCGATGCGCTGGAAAAAGCGCTGCCCCGCCTGGCCGAAACTGCCCTGAAAGCCCAGGATATCCAGGCCAGCCTGCTGCCCGGCGAATACCACGCCTCCTGCAGCTTTGGCGAGTACGGTGCCCCCAGCTTTGACAGCCGGGTCCAGACCGTTGCCGCCGCAGCCGGCGCGGGGGTGATGAGCGTGGAAGCCCAGGTGGACGAGCTGTGGGGTTCCAGCAAGGACGATGCCTGGAAAGCTGCCGAGGTGCAGCGCATCCGGCTGGAGCAGGGCATTACCGACGCTGCCGAGCCGGAGCTGGATGCCCCCTCCGGCCTGATGCCCGGCCCTGACGCATGACCGCCCGCGATATTGCCGCCCTGTTTGATGCCCTGGAGCTGGATCTGGTAAAAAGCCTGCACCGCTGCCTGGCCCGCCACCAGCGGCAGGAGCAGACCGAGGGCGGCCAAAACGGCACACCCCGGCACTGGCAGGCCTGGCAGACCGCCAAACTGCGGGACATACGGCGCTTCCGCCGGGAAAACACCGCCATCCTGGGTGAATACCGGGACCGCATTGATGCCGATACCCGCACCCTGTTGGAGGAGGAAGCCGCCCAGGGCGGTGCGGATGGATTTTTCCGGATGAGTGACGAGCGGATGACCGCCCTGCTGAACGAGATGCAGCAGGCCAATGAGCAAAGCGAACGCGCCGCCCTTCGCTACATGAATGATGTGTACCGCAAAACCATCCTGCGCACCGCCGCTGCCATGCAGGCAGGCGGACAGACCCTGCAGCAGGCCACCGACGCGGCGACCCGTGATTTTCTGGATCAGGGCATTGGCTGCATCCGCTACCGCAACGGCCGCCGGGTGAACATTTCCACCTATGCCGAAATGGCCCTGCGCACCGCCGGGACCCGCGCCATGCTGATGGGGGAAGCCGCCCAGCGGGAGCGCCTTGGCCTGGACACGGTGCTGGTCAGCCAGTACGGCGCCTGCTCCAAAACCTGCCTGCCCTGGCAGGGCCTTGTTTACATTGATGATGTGTTCCAGCCCTACCACGGCCCCCGCACGCCGGGCGGGACATACGGCATCAGCCGCAACGGCAGGCAGTATCCGCTGCTGTCCGTTGCCATGCAGGGCGGGCTGTTCCACCCCAACTGCCGCCACACCCTGAGCACCTGGGTGGAGGGTGTCAGCACCCGCCCACGCCCGATGGACAAAGCCAAAGTGGAAGCCGCCGCCCAGCTGGAAGCCAAACAGCGCGCTTTGGAGCGCAGTGTGCGCAAAGCCAAGCGCCAGGCGGCGGGCCTGTGCGACCCCGCCGCTGCAAAATCCGCCCGCGCCCGTGTGCGCGCCGCCCAAAAGGAGCTGCGGGATTTTGTGGCCGACCATGGGGATGTGCTGCGCCGGAATGTGTGGCGGGAGAGGGACACGGCAGCGCTGGAACGCTATACAACCCCTGCCGCAAGTGGTATACTGGACACATCAAACAGGATTGGTGTGAACCCGGACGTGAATTATATTTGTGACTTAAACCCTGAAATTTACAAAGCAGCTGTTCCAACTATCACTACAGAGCATGTTATCATCACGGATAAGCAGCTTGAGCATATCCGTGAACGGCATCCTGATATTTCTGCAACAGTCATGGAGCAGTTGACTGAAATCATTCACGCACCGGACTACATCATCGAAACCGACATGCCATATACTGCAAATATTCTGAAACACTTGGAAATCAACGGCAAGGGGTACCAGCTGGTGCTGCGCATCCGGACTGACAGCGACCCCGAGGAGTTCCAAAACTCCGTTATAACGTTTATGTCTGTAAACGAAAAGCGTTACCGCCAATACCTGCGGAACCGCAAAATACTTTACAGCCGGGAATGAATGTGCTAAAATAAGCATAGGATAAGAAAGGCATTTGAGGTGGTAAATTTCGTAGCGACCACACGCCGATGGTAACGACAAGGGCTTTTGCCCTGAGAGATGCAGGAGGATGCTACGCCTGCCAAATGCCAATCGATGGGGAACGGTTTTGATGCCGTTCCCCGTTCCTATTTCATAGCTTAACAACCACGATGCAATTCTGCACCGTGGTATTTTTATGCCTGCTCTTGACCGCATGAGGTCAGGGCGGGCAATTTTTATACCTAAAATCAAGAAAGGAGAACCCAATGAGCGCAAAGAAAAAGCCTGAACCCGCGGCCCCCGCTGCCCAGGAACCGCAGCAGGAAGAAAAGGGCGCAGATTCCGCCACGGACAGCCAGCCGGATGCAAAGTCCACTGAACCCGCGGACGCTGCCAACCAGCCCACGGACACCGAACCACCCGCCGGGCCGGATGCAGAACCCGACCCGCAGCAGGACCCGGAGCCCCTGGCGCAGGAGAAATCTTCCCCCACCCCACAGGCGGAGGGCACTGCTGCCCCGGATACCGAGCTTGCCCAGGTAAAAGCGGCCCTGCTGGCTGCCAACTGCGAAATTGCCGCCTACAAAGCCGGTGTGGACAGCGCCATGGTGGCGGATGCCATCACGCTGGCCCGCGCCGAAGCCGGGCCGGGCGCTGACGAAGCTGCCATTGCCGCTGCCATGCGGCGCGTGCTGGAACGCCACCCGGAATGGAAAGCCCCCGCCGCTGCCAAAAAGACCACCGGCGGCTTTCAGCTTGGGGCTGACCCTGACGCAGCTGCCAAGCCCACCGCACCCCAGAAAGACCCGGCCGGCGCCAAGCGCTGGAACCGGTTCAAATAACCACCCTGAAAGGAGCCTGACACCATGGCAAACACCCTGAACTATGCGCAGGTCTGGAGCCCTGAACTGCTTGAGATCATGACGCAGGAAACCCTTTGCACCCCCTTTATCACCACCAATGTCAAGTGGCTGGACGCCAAAACCTTCCACTTTACCAGCATGAACACCAGCGGCTTTAAGAACCACAGCCGCAGCGGCGGCTGGAACCGCGGCACCTATACCCAGACTGACCACCCGTTCACCGTAACCCACGACCGCGATATTGAGTTTTTGGTGGACAAGGCCGATGTGGACGAAACCAACGCGACCGCCTCCATCCAGAACATTGCCAAAACCTTTACCAAAACCCAGAGCGCACCCGAAAAGGACGCTCTGTTCTTTGCCAAGGTGGCCGCCGCAGCCCTGGCCCAGACCGGCTACCACACCGAGACGGACCCCGCCACCATCACCAAGGCCAATGTTTACCCCTACCTGAAAACCTGCCTGTCTGCCGGCAAGCTGCGCCGCTACAAGGCCAAGGGCGCCCTGATTGCCTATGTGACCAGCGCCATTATGGACGCGCTGGAGCAGGCCCCGGATTTTACCCGCACCATTGCAGTAACCCAGATTGCTGACGGCGGCACCGGCATTGAGACCCGCGTGACCGAGATCGACGGCGTGCCTGTGATGGAAGTGATCGACGATGAAGTGTTCTATGACGCTTTCAAGTTTGACGGCGAGAACGGCGGTTTTGAACCCGCTGCCGGTGCCCACAAGATCAACTGCCTGATCGCCACCCCGCTGACCACCAAACTGGTGCCCAAGATCAGCTCCATCTACTACTTCAACCCCGGCTCCCACACCGAGGGGGACGGCTACCTGTACCAGGAGCGTGAACTGAGCGATGTGTTCACCTTCCCGAACGGCAAGGACGGCAAGGTGGACAGCGTGTTTGTTGATGTGGCCAAAAGCTGATGGGCGCTTACGTTGACGAAGCCGATTACATGGCTATGACGGACGGCAACCAGCCCTATGACGGCCAGCGGATCTTGCAGGCCGAGGACGAGGTGAACGACCTCTGCTTTGGCCGCATTGCTGCCATCGGCTTTGAACACCTGACCGAGTTCCAGCGCCGCCGCGTCCAGAAAGCCGTCTGCCTGCACGCGGTTTTCCTTGCCCAGTATGCAGACATGCTGCAAAACCCGCTGGCCAGCTATGGCATCAACGGGGTCAGCATGAGCTTTGACAGCGGCAAAACCGTAACCCAGGGCGGCGTTACCACAAGCCATACCGTGCTGGCGCAGCTGAGGCAGTCGGGCCTTGCGGTCCGGCTGATCCCATGAAGTGGCCCCGGCTTGTGCCCCCCGCCGTGTGCTGCACCCCCTGTACCGTGGTGCTGACCGGCGCGGAGGGCGAGGACGGCGCGCCCCAGGTGCTGGCCGAGCTTTCCCTTGCCTGCAACTGGCAGGACAAGCCCCGGCAGGAGCTGGACGCCAAACGGCGGCTGATTACCCTGTCCGGCACAGCGCTGTTTGACGGTGACATTGCGCCGGACATTGAGATCCTGGCCGGAACCCTGACCCTGTACGGCCGCAGCTGGGTGATCTACCGCGGCACCAAGTGCCGCAACCCGGACGGCAGTGTGAACTTTACCCGCCTGGAGGTGCGCTGATGGAAATTGAAGTCAAGGCAATACCGCATAATTCTAAGTGCCGATACGGCGAGCGAGGTACGGCAGATGCTAAGCCAAAAGCGCAGATAATACTGGATGTCTTATCGAGCATTTTGGCAACGCAGATGCCGTGCCGCAGCTGCCGGAGCGGTGCTTAAGCCGCAAGGCGGGAATTATGCGGTATTGCCTTAAGCTGAACCAAGCCGCGATCGAAGCCATCCAGCGCGCCATGCAGGATGCTGCCCTGGAGGCTATGGGTCTGCTGCGCACCGAAGTGACCACCGCGCAGGTGATGCCGTTTGATACCGGCACCATGCAGAACGCCCGCACCGCCGTGGTGCAGGATGTGCTGCCGGACACTGTGCACACCGCACTGGTCACAGATACCCCCTATGCGCGGCGGCTGTATCACCACCCGGAGTATCACTTCCAGACCGGAAAGAACGCCAACGCCCGCGGTGAATGGCTGCACGACTGGCTGCCGGGCGGCGCACAGGAACACTGGCTACAAACCACCTATGAATCTGCCCTGAAACGGAGGCTGCCCAAATGACCACCGAACAGCTGAAAAACTGGCTGAAAGCCCAGCGCCCGGAGCTGGGCAGCTGCATCCGCCTGGGGGCCGTAGACGCCAACGCTGAATACTTTTTGGGCGTTTACCCTGCTGCCCGCAGCGGCCCGGCACACATTGCCCTGGGCGGTGCTGCCCAAACCAGCTACCAGGTGCAGGCCTTCCGCCTGCTGCTGCGCTGGGGCAAAGCCCAGCCGGAGGCCGAAGCCCAGGCCACTGCCCTGTGGGGGCTGTTTTATGGCCTTACCGGGGCGCAGATGGCCGGTGCAGATGTGCTCCTGGCAGACCCCGGCGCGGGGTCCATCCCCCTGGGGCGCGGGGCCGACGGCGTGTTTGAGTACGCCATCAACCTGACAATGACCTGTAAAAAGGAGTGAAAACCATGGCAAACAAAACGGGTGTTTATCCCGTATTTGAAAACAAGTTCAAGATTGGTGCCCGCGGCGCCGCCGCCAAAAACACCATCGCCGATATGGAAACCTTTACCGTTGCCATTGACGGCAATGTGGAGGAGTGGAAGCCGATGGAGGCCGAAGGCTGGGTGCGCCGCATGGTGACCGGCAAAAGCCTGAAGATCACCCTGTCCGGCAAGCGCAACATCGGCGATGCCGGCAATGATTATGTTGCCAACAGCGCCTGGGGCACCGGCTCCACCTGCGACAGCAGCTTTGAGTGGGAGTTCCCCAGTGGTGCCAAGCTGGAATTTGACTGTGTACTGAGCGTTACCAACCCCGGCGGCGGTGATTCCACAAACGTGGCGGGGCTGGAATTTGAGGTGCAGAGTGACGGCAAACCCACCTTTACCCCCGCTGCATCCAGCTGATTTTGTTTTGTGCCGGGCAAACCGGCGGGCGGGCTTGGGGTTTGAAATGAATACAACACAATGGAGGGATTCCCTATGGGCAAACTGTATACCCTGGACGGCAAGCTGCTGACCGAAACACCGGAGATCCGCGTGGGCGAAAAGATCTACCCCGTGGACAACCGCAAAAAGACCGTGACCAAAATTCTGGATGCTGCCACCAGCGCCACAAAAAACACCTCTGCGGATGTGATCGACCGCTGCCTGGAGCTGGCGCTGGGCAAGCCCGCCGCCAAGGAGCTGAACGAGATGGACCTGCCGTTCCCCGCTTATATGCAGCTGTTCACCCTTGTGATCAGCGCCGCCACCGGTGAAAAGCCGGAGGTTGTGGAGCAGCGATTTCAGGACCCCGCCGAATGACCCGCAGCCGCTGTACGATACCGCATTTGACGCCGTGCTGATCGAGCAGAGCCTGGCCACGCAGTACGGCATTCTGCCCGCAGCGCAGGCGGAGCTGCCCTACCCCGAATGGGCAAAGCTGGTGGGCGGCCTGATGGACAACACCCCGCTGGGCCGCGTTGTGGCTGTGCGGGGCGAAACCGACCGCAAGAAACTGGCCGCCATGGGGCCGTGGGCCCAGCGCATCCACCAGCAATGGCAGGCACACCTTGCCCGCCGGGCCCTGGAAACTACGCCGCCCGCAGCCCTGCGCCGCCAGATGGACAGCCTGGAAGCTGCCATGGCAAAACTGTTTGGAGGTGAACCCTGATGCCGGAGGGAACCAGTGTCGGCACGATCTATTTTGACCTGGCCTTAAAGGATACCATCAACGCCCAGCTGCAGGCCGCAGCGGCCCGCACCAAAGCCCAGGTGCAGCACGCCTTTGACGGCGTTGGGGACCAGATCCAGAAAAGCATTTCCGCCACCGGCACCCAGGCCGCCCAGGCCGCCGGTGCCGCCTGGAGCAAGAGTGTGGCGTTGGCGCAGCTCAGCCTGAACAAAGCTGTCCGCGCCTTTGAGGAAAGCAAAAACCAGCTCAACGCCGCCATGGCGCAGGTAAAACTGGGTGAGGAAGCTCCCAAAAGCGTTGATGCCCTTGCCCGGCGCGTGGACCAGCGATATGCCGCCATTGAGGATGCCCGCCAGCGCCTTGCCATTCAGGTGCAGGCTGCCGCCCAGCGCCAGGCCGCTGCCGAACAACGCGCTTATGATAAAGCTGCCAAGGCTGCGGAACAGGCCGCAGTACGCCAACAGGCCGCCGCGCGCCAGGACAACACCACACATGCACCGCCCGCCAAAAAGTTTTCGCTTCTCAGCGGTTTTGCCAACCTAGCAAAGTCCGGCGCAGGGCTGCTCCGCCCGCTTGGCGGCAAGCTCCGTTTCCTTCTTTCTGCCAGCTTGGGGCGGGTTTCTGCCATCGGCAGCCAGGCCCTGGGCGGGCTGGTCTCTCGCCTTACCCAGGTTGACCGCCGGTTTGCCAGCGCTTCCACAGGCTGCCGCAGCTTTACGGCCCGCCTGCGCGGCATTGTCTCCGGTGCGCTGATCTTCAACGGTATTTCGGCGGGGCTGCGGCAGGTGGTCAGCTACCTGGGCAGTGCCGCCCTTACCAGCGGTCAGCTGAAAACCGCCCTGGGCAACCTGCAGGGTGCCGCCGCCACAGCCGCTGCACCGCTGGTGCAGGTTTTGACTCCCGCCCTGGCTGCCCTGGCCAATGCCGCCGCGGCGGTGTTTGCCTGCCTGGCAAAGATCATTGCCCTGTTCACCGGCAAAAGCGTTTCCGCCGCACGCACCGCAGCAAAAAGCATGGCAGGAGTGGGCAGCGCGGCATCCGGCACTTCCAAAAAGGTGCAGGATGCCGCCAAGAGCCTTGCCGGTTTTGATGAGATCGAGCGCCTGGATAAAAAGGACAGCTCCGGTTCCGGCGGCATTCCCCCCAATTACAGCTATGACAGCCAAAGCCCCTTCCTGGACAGCATTCTGGCTGCCGTCAAAGCGGGCGATTGGAACCAGGTCGGGCAGCTTGTGGCCCAAAAGCTCAACACAGCCATGGCGGCTATCCCCTGGCCCAGCGTTCAGAATAAAGCCCAGACCTGGGCCGCAACCATTGCCAGTACCCTCAACGGTTTTATTGCCCGGCTGGACTGGCGGCTGGTTGGCTCCACCATTGCGCAGGGACTGAACACCGCCCTGCTGTTTGTGGATACCTTTGTCCAGAGCTTCCATTGGAACACCCTGGGCAACGGCATTGGCAACGCGCTGAACCAGTGCTTTGCGGAACTGGATTGGGAAAGCCTGGGCCGCGTGCTGACCGACAAACTGAAAGCCCTGCTGGAAACCCTGCACGGCTTTGTGCAGACCTTTGATTTTGGTGCCTTTGGCAGTGACCTTGCCCAAGCTGTTATGGCCGGCATCAACAACGTGGATTGGGTACAGGCCGCCGGGGATCTGAGCACCGCGGCCAAGGGCATCCTGGACGGGCTGACCAACCTGCTGCACGGCATTGACTGGGCGCAGGTGGGGCAGACCGCACTGGAATGCCTGCAGAACATTGACTGGGCAGGCATTGTGGAAAGTCTGTTCACCCTGATCGGCACCTTCATCGGCGGCATGGTTGAGCTGCTGGCCCCCACCTTTGCCAGCGTGGGGAACTGGATCAGCTCCCACTTTACCGATATCGGCCAAAACGGCATCCAGGGCTTTTTGAACGGCATGATCAGCCTGCTGGCCGACATCGGCAGCTGGATCCAGCAGTACATGATCGACCCGCTGGTCAACGCTGTCAAAAACATGCTGGGCATCCACTCCCCTTCCACGGTGTTTGCCGATATCGGGCGCAACCTGGTGCTTGGCCTGCTGAACGGCGTTTCCGGTATCTGGGGCCAGATCACGGATTTCTTTTCCCGCAGGCTGGATGATGTCCGGCAGAAGTTTGCCGATACCTGGCAGGCTGTCAACAGCGGTGCCAACGCGGCATGGAACGGCATTGCTGCCACCATCCGCACTGCCGTGAACACTGCCATTGGCTTTATGAACCGCCTTCTTTCCGGTGCGGCCGCCATGGTCAACGGCATGATCGATGTGCTGAACCGCTTCAAGATCGATGTGCCGGAGAATGTGCCCCTGATCGGCGGAACCAGCTTTGGCTTTGCGCTGGATCATGTCAGCGCGCCGCAGATCCCCATGCTGGCCCGGGGCGGCGTGATCCGCCAGCCCACCCTTGCCATGATGGGTGAATACTCCGGCGCGGCATCCAACCCCGAGATTGCCGCACCGCAAAGTGTGCTGCATAACCTGCTGGCCAGCGCCATGGCCGACAACACCGACACCCTGCTTTCCGGCTTTGAGGAACTGCTGGCCGTGCTGCGGGAGATCCTGGAAGCCATTTACGGCATTGAGCTGACAGACGACGATATCGGCCGCGCCGTGCAGCGCTGGCAGCGCAAACAGGCCATTGCAACAGGAGGCTTTTATTGATGCTTTGGACCAAAAGCAATGATTTTACCATTGACGGTTTCCCCATGCTGGGCACCGCCGAAGAGCAGGAACTTTCGTTTTCTGACCTGGATTCCAGCGATTCCGGCCGCGACGAGGCCGGGTTTATGCACCGGGAAGTGGTGCGGGAAAAGGTAGGTACCTGGAGCTTCCAGTATCCCATCCTGGACAAAGAGGACTACCACTACCTGCGCACCCTGCTGCTGGGCAAGCCCAGCTTTGCCTTTGGTTACCTGGACGAGGACGGCACCCGCCATACCACAACCGCCTATTGCAGCAAATACGGCATCGTTGTCAAAAACCGCCGGACAGGAACGTTTAAGAACCTTAAATTTAACATTATTGAATGCTGATTGAGAGTTCGGAGGTAGGAAGTAGGAGTTGGGAGTTAAAACGGGCCTAAGGTCCAGCTCTGTAGGGAACGGTCTATCTCCGGCCTAAGAGCCGGGGCGTTGCCCCGGTTGGCCTCCGAAACGCGCCTGCGGGCGCAGTGACCGTTCCGAAAACCCCGCCGTATATGCCACAACAGGATTTACCGCAAGGCGACGGGCGCACACTGTGCGCTCCTACGGGATTGCGGCCCAATTTTCAACCCGTGCGCGCACGCGCACACCTTCCAACTTCTAACTCCTAACTAAACCCAACGGAGGTGTATACATGCATCAATCCTACCTCACTTTTTCAAGCGACACCGAGCTAAAGGACGGCTCCCTGCAGGATGCCCGCAACCTTTTGTCTCTTGCTCTATCCGGCCTGGCCGAAGCGGCAGATGAAACGACCCTGCAAACCGCCGGGGCTGCCGAATATTTTTGCCGTTACGATCTGCCGCAGTACCTCTCTGTCCTGCGCGCCGCCATGGATACGCTGGACAAGGTGCAGCAGGGTGCGCAAGCCCCGGAGGAGCGCTCATGACCACAACCGCAAAAATTGAAGAGCTCCAAAAATCCGTCATCAACGCCATCAACAACAGCTGCCTGCACCCCGCTGTGGTGCGGCTGGTGCTGCTGAACGTGATCTCGATGGTGGAAGCCAGCGAGAGAGAGGTAAACAAAAAGGAGGAAGAAGCCACAAGATGACAACACATACCATTACCCTTGCCCGCCACACTGCGCAGGTGGTTGGCCTGATGGGCGTGCTGGTGCTGGGCACCTGGGACAGTTACGGCACGGAACAGCTGCTCCTGCGCCACGGCCCGGAGTGGGAGGGCCTTGCGATCGATGCCACGTTCCATAACGTCCCCAACGATGAGGGTGTAACGGTATTGGCGGACACGGACGGCCTTGTACCCGTCCCGCCGGAAGCCTGTATGCGAGCATCCAAGTACGCAACCATCACATTCCGGGGCGTGCAGGACGGTGTACAGCGCATCAGCTGCAATCTGCCCTACGTGGTGCTGGATCACGCCCAGGTGCCTGGTGCCAACAGCACCGCCACCCCCAGCGAGATTGCCCAAGCCCTTGCCCAGATGCAGGACCTGCGGGACGGCGCTGTAGATGCCAAAAAACATGCAGAAGCCGCCCGCGACGCCGCTACCAACAGCGCAACCGCTGTTGCCGCGAGTGAAAAGGCCGCTGCATCGAGTGCTGTTGCCGCTGCAGGCAGTGCCGCACAGGCGGAAGCGCAGAGAACGGCGGCGGCAAAGTCTGCCAGTGATGCCCAAGGTTATATGCAGACCGCAAGCGATGCGGCAACTGCTGCCAATGCAAGCGCGAAAAACGCGGAGGCGAGTGCTGCCAGTGCGGAAAGCGCTGCCAAAAAGTCGGCTGATGAGAGCGTTGCCGCAAACATTGCCGTGATCGAGAAGATGCAGGCTGATGTTGCAAGCAAGCAGACCGCTGCTGCCGCGAGTGAAAAAACTGCCAGTGATGCTGCTGCAGGGGCAACAGATGCAAAAGCGGCTGCGGTGGCTGCACAGCAAGATGCTGCGGACAGTGCCGCCGCTGCCAAGACCAGTGAAGATGCAGCTGCAAAGAGCGCGGCAGATGCCGACAGCACTGCCAACAGCATCAATAATTCCATGCTGCAGATTGCCGCGAACAAAGAGGCAGTTAGTCAACTAAGGAAGATACTGCTGCGCTGCAGAAGCGCCAGAATGTGCTTGTTGGTAGCGAGACGGGCAACCCTATCGACGTTGACGATGCTTTTGCCGCGCCGCTGTGCGGTCTGACTGTCTACGGCAGAAGTACGCAGGACGGCACACCCACGCCGGATGCACCTGTGCCTATCGTGAGCGCTGGTGACGGCGGGACGATTGCAGTGACCTTGAACGATGGAAACGGTAAAATGCAAACTCTCACCCTTCCCACCCCCACCGGTTTACCCGGTATCCCTGTCGCCACTAGCGGCAACTACACTGACCCGCAGGGCCAGAATTGGGTGTGTGACGAGGTGGACTTGGAGAGGGGGGTGAAGGTGCAGAGGGTGAACGCTTTAGACTTGTCAACCTGTGTAATTACAGGTATCACTAACCTTGCGGCAACAAAACGACTTGCGATTCGGTTGCCACTCAATGGTCGCGATTATAAAACAGAAGCCCTATGCAATAAATTGCAATTTGTCGTTTCGTTTACCAAAGATACCACGCACTTTTATATAGACGTATCCAATGCGCAGGTTTTTATTCCCATTGGCGCTAAAAAACCGGAAGAAGGAGAATACATTTTATTCTACGCTCTCGCAACCCCCATCGAAACCCCGCTCACCCCTGCTGAAATTGCGGCTTACAAAGCCCTCATCTCTTATGCGCCCGACACCGTGGTGCAGGCGAGCGACGGCGCAGGGGTAGAGCTGGAATATCAGCGCGATGTGAACATTGCAATCAAAAAGCTTGAGGATGCCATTGCATCCGTGACCGCTACCTAAAGGAGGGAAAGCATATGGCAATTAAATCCAAAGCCCGGCACGACCTGACCCTGCGCTCTATCAAGCGCGAAATCGCCGCCGGACGTGACGTGGCATACTGGTTGGACAAGGCGTACACCCATCTGGACAGTGGCCTGCTGACGGAGGACGACATCACAGAAGTGGAGACTCTGGCACAGGCATACTACGATGCTCTGGACGCTGAGGACAACAAAGAAGATGCCACAGATGATACAGAGATAGTCAGTTAAAGGGTGCTTTAGCTGACTAACAAACAGAAAGGACAACAAATCATGAGACTTTCAAACGGTGAATGCCGACTGGAAGACCTACCGACAGGCCCTACGCGGTGGAGTGGCCTGTTCTGTCTGTGGAATAAAAAGGAGAGTGAAACCGATGAATGATAAAATGATTCTGTCGCCCGAAATGGACGAGGAACTGTCGAACGGGAAGGGAGAGGACGAGAATGAGTGATTCTGCACTGGCCGTTTACACAGCCATCAGCCCAAACTGCAACCGGCCCAGGAGCCAGCCCATCAGCAAGATTACCGTACACCACATGGCTGGCAACACAACGCTTGAGGCTTTCGGCGCTCTTGTCGGTAAAACCTCTCGCCAGATGAGCGCAAACTACGCCATCGAAAGCAGCGGTCGCATCGGCTTGTTTTGCCACGAGGCGGACCGCTCTTGGTGTTCGTCCAGTCCGTGGAACGACCACCGGGCCATTACTATCGAAGTCGCTAACGACAGCGGCGCACCGGACTGGCACGTCAGCGACAAGGCGTATGCCGCGCTGCTCGACCTTTGCACCGACATTTGCCGCCGAAACGGCATCAAGGAACTGACCTACACCGGCGACAAGAACGGATCGCTCACGATGCACTGCTTTTACGCCGCCACGGCCTGCCCCGGTCCTTATCTCAAGAGCAAGTTCCCCGACATTGCGGCGCAGGTCACAACGCGCCTGAAGGGCGACGTGGCCGACGCTGCACCCGCCAAAACGCAGGAGCAGACGTTCATCGACGTGATGGCCGAGAAGTTCCAAAGCCGCTGCCTGAACGCGCATCTTTTGCCGTCGCTGTGCATTGCGCAAGCTTGCCTTGAAAGCGCCTACGGCACGAGTGAGCTTGCAGTACAGGCGAACAACCTGTTCGGCATCAAGGCCAGCAACTGGACTGGAAAGGTCTATAACAAGCAGACCAAAGAGTGGGACGGCAGCAAGTACATCACCATCACGGCTGGCTTCCGCGCCTACGATACGATGGTCGCCTGCGTCGAGGACTACATCAAAAAGCTCACGACGATGCCGCGCTACTCGAACCTTGTCGGCTGTACCGACATCAACAAGGCGTGCGAGTACATCTGCGCCGACGGCTGGGCGACAAGCCCGACCTACACGTCCAGTCTGCTGGCGGTCGTGAAACAATTCAACCTTACACGGTACGATGCCGCCATCAAAGAGGACAAGCCCGCCGCCAATACCAGCACGCTGCAAACCATCACCATCGGCCCCATCAGCCTTGGTGATGCGGCACAGGTTTATGCGCTCTGCAATCAGCTGGGCCTGACCGCGGCAGGGCTGTACAAATCCAAGTGGGAGGACTGAGCATGGACGCAATCATCGTTGCCCTGATTACCGGGGGATGCTCCGTTGTTGGCGTGATTATTACAACTCTGACAACATCTCGTCGTACCGAACAGCGCATGGCCACCGCGCAGGCCGTGACCGATACCAAAATTGAAGAGCTGACCCGCGAAGTCCGCGCTCACAATAACTTTGCCCAGCGCGTGCCGGTACTGGAAGAACAAATCAAGGTTGCAAACCACCGGATCGCGGACCTGGAAAACAAAACTGCTTGAAAATCACACACAGAGACATAGGAGGAAAAATCATGGATATTGCATCTTTTGGTATGGCAGGGGTGGCGGCGATTACGGTTATCTGCTACCTGGCGGCAACAGCGGTCAAACAAACGCCGCTTGCTAACAAATGGCTGCCGTCCATCTGCGGCGCCCTTGGCGGCCTGCTGGGCCTGGCTGCCATGTACATCAACGTGCCGGACTTCCCGGCCGCCGATCCCCTGACCGCCCTGGCCGTGGGCATTGTTTCCGGCCTGGCTGCCACCGGCGCGGATCAGGTTATCAAACAGATTGGAAAAGACAACTGACCGGCAAGTTACCAGCAAGTTAAATAATCCATAATTAAAGCGGCGGGCTTTCCCCTGAAAATAGGGGTAGCCCGCCGCTTATTTTGTTGTAATGGGTCTCTAATGATGTTCTATTTGTTCACAAATTAGACTTAATTTATTTCTATTTCAGGCCCGGAAACGGACAAAACAAAACGAACACATTACCTATCATCGTGATAAAAGTAGTGTGTTCGTCTTGATGGTTTATGGTGGAGCTGACGGGAGTCGAACCCGTGTCCGAAAAGAAAGCGGTTAGAGTATCTCCGGGCGCAGTGCATTTATTAAAATTCCCGCAGTGCGAGCGAGTGCACACGCTTGACACATTGGTAGCTTCATAAATTCATGACAGGCGGCAAAGCTTAGGCCCGTGCACGTTCAGTACCTAATCGACGCCCTGACCCTGTGCGGTACTAAAACAGGCAGGACGGTCGTGCCTAATTAGGCAGCGACGGCAACAGTATAATCGTTGTCAGTTAATTTTGTTTGGCACTTTTATCGTGGTGCACCGCCACGGCCCGCTGCTCACGCCTCTCTCTCCCCGTCGAAACCATTACAGCCCCATATAAGCGCTATGCGGCAGAACCACACAGCGTGGGAAAACAAAAGTGTGTGCGCGAAAAAATTATCTTCTTGTTTTGATTGCGCGGTCAATATCGCGCTTGGCGTCCCGTGCGGCGGCATCAGCCCGCTTATCGTACAGCTTTTTGCCTTTGCACAGGCCCAGTTCCACTTTTACACGCCCCTGCTTGAAATACAGTTGGAGCGGCACCAGTGTGTACCCCTGCAGTTTGATCTGCTGCTGCAAATGGCGAATCTCGCTTTTATGCGCCAGCAGGCGGCGGGGGCGGCGGGGATCTTTATTAAAGATATTCCCCTGCTCATATGGGCTGATGTGCATGCCTTTCAGGATGATCTCACCATCATCAATATCTGCCCAGGAATCCTTCAGGTTGACCCCGCCGGCACGCAGGCTTTTGACCTCGGTGCCGACCAGTTCAACGCCGGTTTCCAGCGCTTCGATGACAAAATACTCGTGGCGCGCTTCACGGTTTTGGGCAATCACCTTTTTGCCGGGCTTTTCCTGTGCCATCAAGCGCACCTCCTTTCAAAGCCGTTTTTCCCTGCAGCACACAAGTCCATTCCGCTAAGGGGTATACAGTATAACGCAGTAAAATCGTTTTGTCAAGCCAAATCGGGCGTCACATTTCGCCGCGGCCTTCCATAGCGCGGTACAAAGTGGTTTCATCAGCGTATTCCAGGCTGGAACCAACCGGCAAGCCATAGGCAAGGCGGGTGGTTTTGATGCCCAGGGGCTTGATGAGCTTGGCCAGGTACATGGCGGTCGCCTCGCCTTCCACCGTAGGGCTGGTGGCCATGATGACTTCCTTTACGGTGCCGTCCAAGCGGGCCAGCAGCTCCTTTACGCAAAGCTGATCCGCGCCGATGCCGTCCATGGGGGAAATCAGGCCATGCAGCACATGGTACAGGCCGTTGAACTCATGGGTGCGCTCAATAGCTTTTACATCCCGCGGGGATTCCACCACGCAGATCACGGAACGATCCCGTTTGGGGGAAGCGCAGATGCTGCACACCTCGTTGGCGGTATAATCCTGGCAAAGGCGGCAGCGGTGCAGCTTGACCTTGGCGTTTTCAATCGCCTTGGCCAGCTCCATGGCCTGCTCATTGCTCATGGACATTACCTCATAGGCCATGCGCACGGCACCCTTGCGGCCAATGCCGGGGAACCGGGCAAACTGGTCCGCAAGGTTTTCAAGGGGTTCGGCGTTCTGCATGCAGCGGCCCCCGATCAGCCCAGGCCGGGGATATTCATGCCGCCGGTCATTTTAGCCATTTCTTCGTCAGAATCCTTATCCACTGCGGCAACCGCGCTGTTGACAGCTGCAGCGATCAGGTCTTCCAGCATTTCCAGATCATCCGGGTCTACGGCTTCGGGCTTGATCTTGATGGCGGTCACTTCGTGCTTACCGGTCATGGTAACGGTAACCATCTCGCCGCTGGCTGTGCCGGTGTATTCACGGGCTTCCAGCTCGTCCTGCTTTGCGCGGATCTCATCCTGCATTTTCTGGACCTGACGCATCATTGCCTGCGGGTCGGGGCGGCCATAGCCTTTGGGAAGTCTTGCTTTCATAGGTAATTCTCCTTATTATCCATATTGTTATCACCCGGCGCTGCCGCCGGGCGGCACACCGCAACACTGCGGTTGACAGCAACATTATTTATCTTCTACCACTACATCCACGCCAAGGTCTTTCATCTGGCGCAGGGTCTCTTCCACATCGGCCGTGGGGGCGTTGGATACAGCTGCAGCGGTTTTTTCATACGGGCCGATGCCGCATTTGATGTGGGTGACCTGGTAGATATATTGTTTGATGTTTTTGCTGGTTTCTTTGCTGCGGCGCATAAAATCGCGAAAATCATCACTGCACTCGATCAGCACGCGGCGGCCATCGTAATAAGCCTGGGTTCCGCGCAGGTAAGAGTTCAGCATGGGGTCGTTTTCCGCAATCAGCTCCAGCACCGCCTGCCACTGGGGGAACAGCTGCGGCTCTTTGGCCACGGTGCGCACCGGTTTGGGGATGGGCACATCCGCCGCGTACACCGGCTGCTGAGCCGGGGTGGGCTGCTGCACCGCCGGGGCGGCGGGGGCAAGCTCCGGCTCAAAGGGCGGGGTCTCCCCTGCTATGGGTGCGCTGAACGGCGGCTGTTCCACGGTAGGCGGAACCGGCTGGGCTGCCACAGGCGGCACGGGGGCCGATGCCATTTGCACCGGGGGCACCTGCTGCGGGGCGGCGGCAAAGGGGACCGGACTGGCTGCTGTAACCACCGGACGGGCGGGCACGGCGGCAGGCAGCGCAACAGGCACTGCTTCCGGCTGAGTGAGCGAGAAAACCGCCAGTTCCAGCTCAATGCGCTGGTCCGTACCGCGGGCCATCTTTTCCAGCGCGGCGCCAAACGCATTGACGGCGCGTACCGCTTCCGCCTGGGGGAAATCTTTCCGCGCAGCGTAGGCAGCTTCCTCTTCGGGGGAAGTTCCCGTCAGCAGGTCGGTGCCGCCGGGCAGGGCGCTGAGCATCAAATTGCGGTAATGCCCGGCCAGCTCCATACAAAGGCGGCGCATATCCACGCTTTGCTGGCGCAGGGCGGCAATCTCCTGCAAGGCTTTCACAGCGTCCCGCGCGGCAATGGCATCACTGATCTCAAACAGATATTTGCGGTCCGTCACGCCCGCCATGCGGCGCACCAGCGCTTCATCCACAGTGTTGGAAACACCGGCGCAGGTATCCAGGATAGACAGTGCATCACGCATGGCGCCATCGGCCAGGCGGCCGATCAGCTCGGCGGCGTTATGGTCCAGCCCAATGTTTTCCTGCCCGGCCACATATTCCAGCCGACCGGCAATTTTATCCGCCGTAATGCGCTGGAAGTCATAGCGCTGGCAGCGGCTGAGGATAGTAGCCGGAACCTTTTGCACTTCCGTTGTGGCAAGGATAAAGATCACATGCTCCGGCGGTTCCTCCATGGTTTTCAGCAGGGCATTGAACGCCGAGGTAGACAGCATGTGCACCTCGTCGATGATATATACCTTATACTTGCACACGGCAGGCAGATAGGCGGTTTCATCGCGCAGGTCGCGGATGTCATCCACGCTGTTGTTGGAGGCGGCATCAATTTCCGATACATCCAGAATGGTGCCCTCATCAATGCCTTTGCAAACAGCACATTCACCGCAGGGGTCCGGGCTGGTGGTATCCAGGCAGTTGACCGCTTTGGCAAAAATTTTGGCGCAGGTGGTTTTGCCGGTGCCGCGGGTGCCGGTAAACAGGTAGGCATGGCCAATGCGCCCGGCGGCGATCTGGTTTTGCAGGGCCGTTACGATGGCTTCCTGGCCAACAACATCCGCAAACTTGCGCGGACGCCACTTGCGGTACAGCGCACGGTACAATGCAACCACCCCCTGTAAAATATTTTGCGGCATAGAAAAAGGGACAAGGCCCGCGCGGGGTGTGCCCCGCGGCTGCGCTGCTTTGCATACGAATGCGGACTGACCGCAGCACCAGGAGACCACCGCTTAATGCTGCTCGGTTCCCCGCCTGACATGGTTCACAGGGCTCCTGCGCACGGGGCCCACATCCGTATGCAAAACAGCGCAATATACAGCCCTGTCCGCTTTAAGTATTATACTATACCGTTTGGCAAATTGCAAGTAGCGGTTGGGGGCTGGGGCAGAAAGTTTTTGTTAAAAAGATTTGAATAAAAATCCAAGGCAATACCGCATAATTCTAAGTGCCGATACGGCGAGCGAGGTGCGGCAGAT
>OLGD01000788.1_pt1 | contig 57366 bp, 38 predicted proteins | sample 1605311 | NCBI WGS metagenome assembly OLGD01 (sample SAMEA3888917, study PRJEB22519) | human gut metagenome | biome: human gut; feature: human-associated habitat; material: faeces | place: Denmark | collected 2010
GCACGAAAAAACAAGTGATTAACACGAGAGAGCCAATACTTTTGAAATTGGCTCTTTCGTTTCGAGACTTGACTTTCATCACCTTTTGCTTCATAATATGATAAAGCGCTTAATCTAGTATCGGAGGTGGTGTGGTAAGGCTGATAGACATCGCGGAACGGGCAGGAGTTTCCCTGGGAACGGTTTCCGCCGTGCTGAGCGGCCGGGGAAACAGCATCCGGTTTTCGAAGGAGAAAGCCGAGAAGATCCGGGCCATCGCCCGTGAGATGAACTACATTCCAAACTTTTCAGCAAGGATGTTGAGCGGACAGTCATCTCATACACTCGGCGTATTGATTGACAGCGGAGATGTCGCGGTCCGCTATGAACAGCTTGCCGCCATCGATCAGGCGGCGGAGCGTCACGGTTATCGGTTGCTGATCGCTGAAGCACACGCCAACACGGAAAAACTGCTGCTCAACTATCGAACGCTGCTTCAATATAAAGTAGATGGAGTTATCTGCCACGCCAACAGTGTACACGAATCACTCCGGTCGGAAAAAAACGTGGTGTTCTTCGGCGCGGAACCGTTCGACGGAATTCCGTCAGTCTACTATGACATTGAAGCCGGATACCGGGAAGCGCTGGCCCAGTTCAAGGCGGAGGGGCGGAAATTCCCGGCGTTGGCTCTCTTTACGGAAACCAGGCACGATTCCGTTCGGGCCCGGCACCGGGCATTCCGGCATCTGGAGAAGAAGTTTCCCGGCGGACTCCATATTCTGGAGAAGCAGGAGAGAGCCTCGGATGCCGGGATCCGAACCGCGATGGAAAGACTGGTTGAAGAGCAGATTCTGTCGCGGCATGTCGATGCCATGATCCTCCAGAACGATCTGCTGGCGCTCGCGTTGTTGTTTGAGCTGCAGCGTCGCGGCATCCGGGTGCCGGAGCAGATCGCTCTCGTCGGGCAGGACAACTCCGCGTTCTGCAGCTGCGCACGTCCGGCGCTCTCGACGATCGATTCCAATCTGGATGGACTGGGGAATGCGGTGATGGAACTGATGCTCGAACGGCTGGAGCATCCGGAGCGGCCGATTCGTTCGATCGGCGTCCCCACCTGGCTTGTGAAACGGGAAACGACTCTTGCATTCAAAAACAGGGAGAGTTGATATGTGGTTCAGGAAGAAGCTCCATTCTTTTACTCTGATCGAACTTCTGATCGTTGTGGCGATCATCGCAATTCTTGCGGCGATGCTGCTGCCGGCCTTGAATCAGGCGCGCGACAAGGCGTACCAGACCGGTTGTCTCAACATTCTCCGGGAAATCGGCAAGGCTGACATGCTTTACCAGCACGATTATGACGGCTGGGTGGCGGCAATCAACAACGAAGATGAGAATCTGGGCGGGAGAACGCTGAAATGGTCATTGCAGTTGTTCCCCTATCTTGTTCCCGGCGGGAAAAATGATAATTCGGGCTCCATCTATCCTGCTCGTATGATCTGCCCGAAGATGCTATGGCTGAAGGCGAACAGCAAGGGGAACTGCTCCATTACGGAAAGCTACGGCAAAAACGGTCACATGGGGTCGTATAAGTGTGCTGAATACCGCAGTGTGAAGATTCATTCGATCAAAAATCCTTCTCATAAGCTGGCCTATGCCGACGGTACCTCGTTTTCGCTGACCAACTACAAATGTCAGGCGCTGCTCTATTACTGGGCCAAGCCGAATGAAGCTGAACTTGGAGACAACATCACCTCTTACCGTCACAGCAGCAACTCGGTTGCCAACGTCTCCTGCTTCGATGGACACGCCGACGGCTTCCGCTGGGAGGCGCTGTATCAGAATCAGGGGAATGTCCGGGGATACTGGATCCTGAAGTAACGGAGCTCTTTACAGATGAAATATTCAGAATGGAGTTGCACAGACACGACGGATCATGAAATGATAAATATCACAGGGGGAGAAAAATGATGTACCGCGGAAGATTCCATGTTTTCACGCTTATCGAACTCCTGGTTGTCATAGCGATCATCGCAATTCTCGCGGCGGTACTGCTACCGGCGCTGAACCAGGCACGTGAGAAGGCGCATCAGTCCACCTGCCAGAGCAATCTTCATCAGATTGGTCAGGGCGATATGCTGTATCAGCACGACTACGACGGCTGGATGGCGTCGATCAACAATCATGCCAATAACCTCGGGGGAAAGGATCTGAAGTGGTCCCGGCTGCTGTACCCCTATCTGCTGTCCGGGAAAAAGCCGCCGGCGACCGGCGGAGTACAGTATCCGAGCCGGTTCGGCTGCCCGAAAATGCTGTGGTTGAAACCCGATAAGAATGGATTGGTTTCCCTCGGAGAAAGTTACGGAAAAAACGCACATATTACAGAGGACGTCTGGAACGGTACGGAATACCGCAGCTCCAAGATTCACTCGGTCCGCCGCCCCTCCCAGAAACTGGCGTATGCCGACGGCACCTCGTTTTCTCTGATAAACTACAAATGCAAAGCTCCTCTCTACTATTGGGCGGAACCGGATGAAGCGCAGCTGGGAGACGACATCACCTGCTACCGGCACGGCAACCAGACCGTGGCAAGCGTTGGCTTCTTTGATGGACATGTCTCGGGACGCCGCTGGGAAGTTCTCTTCGAAAATCAGGCAAACTCCGTCGGTCTCTGGATTATAAAACGGTAGACACCGGCTTAATCCGGTGTGACAATGAAAATTGCGGGAGTGCTTCTGAAGATTTGAAGTTGTCCTGCGGGAAAGGATACAGTTATGAAATGGTACTCTCTCTGGGGGATGATCTCCTGTGTTGCCGCGATGGTCGCCGTCGCATCGACGGCGGAACCGGTCCGGCTGGATTCGGCCGGCAGACTGGCGGTGACCGATGAACTCCTGTTCAGCGGCGACCACTGGGACGGAAAACTCAAACGGAATTATACGCAGGGCAAATCGAAAGAGTGGAAGATCGATGTGTCACAAAATGACAAAGAGACGAACACTGCAAGCTGCCGGGGGGTGCTTTCGCTGCCTGATAAAGCTGTCTCGCCGTTTGCCGGGAAATTGCGTAAAACCGGTGATGGATCTTATGAGTTCGAGTTTGAAGTCAAGAATACGAAGGAGAGCTTCACCTTCCGGACTTCGCTGCCGGCGAAGCTCTTCACCGGTCGGACGTTTCTCATCGACAGCAGGGAGTTCCAGCTCCCGCGGGAAAAGGGGGAGGTGGGAATCTTTTCCGGCAAAGGACGCAGGCTGGAAATCCCCTGCAGTGACGGCCTGTTCCGGATGGAGTGCGACCGGGAACTTCCCATTCAGATGCAGGACTACCGCCCCCGGCCGGACTCCTACAGTCTCCTGCTGGGAGTGCCTGCCGCCGACGGCGGGCGCAGACTGCGGCTCCGGCTGGGCTGTCAGTCCTACCGTACCGTACCGCTCGACCTGCGGAGTGTGGTCAATATGGGATTCTCCGACGCCGTCGCCGCCGACGGCAAAGGCGGCTGGACCGATCAGGGGCCGGAGAACGATCTGCGGATGATTCCGCTCGGGAAACAGCGCTGGCGCGGAACCGATTTCGAGATCATCGACCCGGCGAAGAACAACGGAAAATCCTGTATCGTTCTGGCCGGTCCCGCCCGCCATTACATGCCGGAGCAGGCGGCTGCCGAGGTGAAGGCGAAGGTGCAGGGCCGCTGGCTCTTCCTGCTGCATGCCACTGCGTGGGGCTCCTCCCGGCCTGAACTCGGTACCGTGACGCTGACCTATCAGGACGGTTCGCAGACGAAGATTCCGGTGAAATCCGGCATCGATGTCGGCAACTGGTGGAGTCCGTCTCCGCGCGGCAACGGCGAAGTGGTCTGGACCGGAGAGAACCGCAGCTCGTTTGTCGGGCTCTACCGAAGCAGCTATCCGATCGAAGCGAAACCGCTTCGGCGCGTGGAGTTCCAGTCCGCCGGGAATGCCGTCTGGATGATCGTCGCCGCCTCGGTCGGCGAGAACCGGCCGCCCCGCAACATGTCCGCTCCCTATTACGTCGTTGCGGGGAAGGATTGGAAGCCGATCCATTTCAACCGCGATGTGATTCCCGGTTCGGTGCTGGATTTTTCCCGGCGGCTGGATGCTCCCGCCGGAAAGTACGGCCCGGTGGTGGTGTGCAACGGCCGGTTCGAATTCCGCGACCGTCCCGGCAAAGCGCTTCGGTTCTACGGCACCAACATCTGCTCGGCCGGTCCGTTCGTCAACCGGAAGTGGGCGGAACGGCTGGCGGACCGCATGGCGCAGTACGGCTTCAACATCTTCCGGCTCCACCACCATGACGGCGGACTCGGACGCAAAAGCCCCACTTACGAGCTCGATCCATTCAAAGTCGATCAGGTCGACTATCTGGTCTACTGCCTGAAACAGCGGGGAATCTACCTCACCACCGATCTGTATATTTCCCGGCGGCTTCCGGCGGGCGAGATCCCCGAATATCCGGGGAAACTCACCGACATCACCGCCTACAAGGCGCTCTTCTGGGTGCTCGATTCGGTCTATGAGAACTGGAAGGCCCACGCCCGCAACTATCTCACTCATGTCAATCCCTACACGAAACTGGCGATCAAGGATGATCCGGTGCTGGTTTCGATCAATCTGGTCAACGAGGGAAACATCAAATCCTGCTGGAGCGCCAACGCCTTCACCCGCAAACTCTACAACGAACGCTTCGAAGAGTGGCGCCGTGCCCGGAAGCTCTCCGACGGCGGCAACCCGGGCGAACGCAACCGGCAGTTTGAGCGCTTTCTGACGGAAACCTATGAAAAGCGGTATGCGCAGATGGTGGAGTTTGTCCGCTCTCTGGGAGTCCGCTGTCCGCTCTCCGACCAGAATATGGGCGCGACGCCGAAGCTCTCGCTCATGCGCCGGGTGTATGATTATGTCGACACCCACGGCTACTCCAGCCATCCCCGGTTCGCGCAGCGGTCGTGGCAGCTTCCGTCGCTGGTGACTCAGAAGTCCGCCATTGCCGGGCAGTTTGCGGTACCGTGGCATCTCGCCAGCAGCAGGCTTTTGGATAAACCATTTACTGTTACGGAGTTCGATTATTCCAAGCCGAACCGCTTCCGGGCGGAAGGACCGGCGCTGATCGGAGCCTATGCCGGGTTGCAGGGGTGGGATATGCTCGTGCAGTTCGCCTATTCGCACGGTACGGAGAACTATCAGAAGGAGGGGCACACCCGCAACCACTTCGATCTTTCCACCGACCTGGTGAAAAGCCTGGCGCAGCGGATCGGCGTCGCGCTCTTCTCTCCGATGGGAATCCAGCCCGCGGCGAAAGGGTTTGCCGCACTGATCTCGGAACAGAGTGAGATCCCGTTCGACACGAATTACAATGTGGAGCTCTCGCTGCTCGGACAGATCGCCCGCGTCGGAACGCTGGTGGTGCCGCGCGGCGCCGCGGCGGCCTTGCCGGCAGATACGGCGGCGGTGATCGACATCGGCACGGCATTCCCGCGCGGCGGGGCGGGGAAGCTGCCGGTGTTCAGCGCGGCTCCCGGTCGGAAGACGCTGATTCAGGAGTTGATCGACGCCGGTCATCTGGAAAAGGGGTGTTACGATGCCGCGTCCGGATTTTACCGCAGTCTCGGCGGCGCGATTGAGCTGAACCGGTCGAAGCAGACCTTCCGGGCGCTCTCCGACGTCTGTGAAGTGCTGATTCTTCCGGCGGGCCGGAAGATGAGCGGAGCGTTTCTCTCCGCGGAGAACAAAGTGGGCCGGGCGGTGCTCGCCGCCATCGCCGTCGACGGGAAGCGGCTTCGCGAAGCCGATCGGATTCTGCTGCTGCATCTGACCGACACGCAGGCGACCAAGGCGAAATTCGCCTCGCCGGAAATGGAGCAGCTCGACGGCTGGGGGACGACGCCGTTTCTCGCCGCCCGCGGCGAAGCGGTGGTAACGCTTGCGCCTGCCGACGGACGCGACTACCGGGTCTACGCGGTGGACACCGCCGGAAAACGGCTGGGGGAATTGAAAACGGTCCGGGCGAAGGAGGGGAAACTTACGCTGCCGGTCCGGGTGTTCCAGCCGTTCGGGACGGTCCTCGCCTACGAACTTGAAGCGGTTGTTCCGGCGAAGAAGTAAGCGGCAGAAGGGGGGAGGGCAGGCGGATTTTCCCCGGGGAAATCCGCTTGCTTTTTTTCTGCGGCGTGTTAGATTATTCCTCCTGGGGGAATCATGGGATACAACTGTTCAACAGGAGACGGAAGATGAGCCGTATCGTGGATTTTCACATCCATTGCAACAGCGATGATGCGGCGCAGGTGAAACTGCTGGCGGAGATCTGTGAGAAACATGGGGTCGCCGCGGCACTGGTCGGGGGCCTGCGTTACGGCGCGGTGGATTATGTGCCGAATGAGCGGGTGATCCGGATCTGCCGCGAATATCCTGATCTCTTTTATCCGCTGGCGAAGATCGACCTGTGGGAAGAGGCACCTGATCCGGATGAAGTGTCGCGTCTGGCGGACGAGGGAGTGCGGGGATTCAAGTTCATCTATCCGTATTACGCCTATGACGACGATCGCTACATGCCGGTTTACGAGCGGATCGAGACGCTGGGGGTGCCGGTGTTGTTTCACACCGGCGATTTCCGGCCGAGTCCGGTAGATGCGGTCTGGCGGCGGCCGGTGCTGCGCAATATGGATCCGATCGGGCTGGACCGGATCGCGCGTTCCTTCCCGAAGTTGAACATCGTGATGGCCCATCTCGGGACCTCTGTCTGGCGTGTGCCGGCGGCGGAACTGGTCAAGACCCATCCGAATCTCTATACGGATCTCGCCGGGCACGGGAGCTTCGCCGCGCTTTCGGCGGATGACCTGGCCGGGCTTCTCGGGCCGCGGCGGCATGTCTACGGGGTGGAACGGGCATTTTTCCACAAGCTGGTGTTCGGTTCGGATGCCTACGTCACCCAGCCATCGACTCTGATCTGCGCGCTGGATCACTACCGGCATCTGCTTGACCGGCTCGGTCTCCCGGCGGAACTGGCCGCGGAGATCATGGGCGGAACCGTTGGCCGCTGGCTGGGTATTTCACAATAGAGACGACCGGGAGAACAATCTGTTCTCATTCGATACAAGAGCGAACAACTGAGGTGGATCGATGACTTTTTCTCCTTATTCCGATCAGATGCAGCATTACTATGGTAACTTGATCCGGGAGTGCGCCGCAAGGCGGCGCCGGGAGCTGGCCGCGGTGGATTCTCCGGAGAAGGCGCTGGCGTATGTCCGGCTCGCCCGTGAGCGGATCCGCACCGCCTTCGGTCCCTTGCCGGAGCGGCGCGTCGTGGGCGTCTCCGTCACCGGTGTGATCGAGCGTGACGACGTGCGGATGGAGAAGATTCTTTTCGAATGCGCCCCCGGCTTCCACATGACCGGCATCCTCTACCGGCCGCTGCGGCTGGAGACTCCGGCGCCCGGCGTGCTCGCATTGCTCGGCCACAACGACAACGGCAAGGCGGCCCGCAACCAGCAGAGCTGCTGCGTCGGACTTGCCCGCAAAGGGGCGGTGGTGTTCTCCGTCGATCCGATAGGGCAGGGGGAGCGAAAGCAGTATCCGGAGGATCCGCGGCGCACCGGCTGCGTCTGGGAGCACAACATGGCGGGCAAACAGCTCTCGCTCTGCGGCGAGTTTTTCGGGGCGTGGCGGTTGGCCGATGCGAAGGCGGCGCTCGACTGTCTCGCCGCCCGTCCCGAGGTTGACGGAGCGAGACTTGCCGTGACCGGCGCTTCCGGCGGCGGAACGCTTTCGAGCTACCTTTTCGCGCTGGACGACCGGCTGAGCATGGCGGCTCCCGCCTGTTACCTTACCACCTTCCAGCGCAACTTTGAGAATGAGCTGCCGACCGATGCGGAACAGATTCCGCCGGGGCTGTGGGCGGCGGGCGGCGACATGGCGGACTTTCTGATCGCCCGCGCGCCGAATCCGGCGCTGATTCTTGCGGTGGAGGATGACTTCTTCGATCCGCGCGGCGCGGCGGAGACGCTGGAAGAGGCACGGCGCATCTACGCGCTTCTTGGGGCGGAAAAGGAGGTCGAACTCTTCGTCGGCGAGGGCGGCCACTGCCTTGGACCGCAGTTGCGGAGTGCGACGTATGAGTTCTTTACCCGCCACTGGTTCGGGCGGGCAACCGGCGGGGAGGAGCCGTTTGAACCGCTCACCGACGAGGAGATATCCGTCACATCCGGCGGTCAGGTGACGGAACTCCCGGGCGAAGTGTCGCTGCCGGAATATCTCGCCCGCCGGGCGGCGGAGCTGGCGCGGAGCCGCACGCCGTCTCCGGAACGGATCACGTGCTTTCTCCGGCAGACGCTTCAGGCGGAACCTGCGGTTGCTGCTCCGGAGTACCGGGTCCTGCGCGGCCGTACCGGGGAAAACGGTCTCAGCTGTCTCGCTCTGCAGATCGAGCCGGAAGCGGAAGCGTTTCTGCAGTTCCGCCGGGCGTGGGCCGCGTTCCATCTGCCGCCGGGGGAAAAGTGCACGCTCTATCTGCCGCACGTCGATGCGGAAGAGGAGTTCGACGCCGGAATTCCGGAGGAGTCGGAGTTCCCGGGGCCGCTCTTCGCGCTGGATGTGCGCGGCTCCGGCAAGTCGGCGCCGCTGACCTGTGACCGGGGAGGGGATTACTTTTATATGTACGGCAGCGACTACTTCTACGACGCGACCGGTCGGCTGCTCAACTCCCCTTATCTCGGCGGAAAGGTGCGGGATCTCTTCGGGGCGATCGCACTGCTGCGCTCCGCCGGTTACGTGGAACTCACGCTCGTCGGGCGCGGTCTCGGCGGACTGGTCGCGGCCTATGCCGCCGGGATCGATTCCACCGGAATCCGGCGCATCCGGCTGCGGAACGTGCCCCGCTCCTGGAGTGAACTGATGCAGAAAGGGGAGTTTCTCTGGCCGCAGTCCCATCTGATTCCGGGAATGCTCCGGGAATTCGACCTTGACGATCTCCACCGGCTGCTGGCGGAGCGGTGCGATTTCCGGCTCTCCGACCCGTGGGACGGCTTCTTTCAGTCGGCGGAGTGACCGGCTCCGATCTGGTTCGGCATTGTAAGGCGCAGAACATTAGGAACTTCCGCTGTTTCGGATTCGAGGCGGAAGTTTTTTTTCGTTTTTTTCGATGCGGTATTGCTTTTTAAAATGGTTTATGGTATAATATTAATGTAATACACCAATACACTTTAGGTGAGAGAAGGCGATGAAACCATCCGTCATCATCAAGGACGGCCGGGAGGCGGCGTATCTGCAGGTTGCGCGGCAGCTCCGGAGTCGTCTGGGGGAGGGGAAACTTCTTCGGGGCGACGGTCGGCTGCCGAGTTTCCGGCAGTTGTCGGCGGAGTACGAGGTGAGTATCTGCGTGATTCAGCAGGCGATGCGGCTGCTGCGCGAGGAGTCACTGATCGAGGTGCATCACGGCCGGAGCGGGCGGGTGGTTGCCGATGCTCCGGCGGAGGCGGGGATTCTCAAGCTCGGCTTGATTCATCCGTATGCACCGGACGGTCCATTCGGGCGGCAGCTGCCTTACGCGCTGCTCAAATCGGTTGAGGAACAGCACTGCAATGCGATGGTGACGGTGCGCTCTTCGGAACGCAATCCGAAACGGGAGCGGGAGATCGCCGAGAATCTGCTTTACAACGGCTTCGACGGCATCATTCTTTCGCCGGAGGACAGTTTTGCCAATGCGGCGTTTTTCGAGGAATTGTCGCAGTCGGTTCCGGTGATGCTGCTCGATCAGGCGATTCCGGGGAGTTCTCTGCCGGCGGTGGTGACCGACTACGCCGACGGTGGCGACCGGATCGGGCGGGACCTCCGCCGCCGGGGGCGGAAACGGGCCATCGCATTGCTCAATGACCGCAACAACAGCAGTATCCGGGACATGCTTCAGGCTCTGGAGCGGCACATCGAAGTGTTGCCGCTGGAACTGCCGCTTTTTCTTGCGGAAGAGCAGGCCAATGATGGTGAGTTCCAATTGTGGAATGAGATCTGTGCCCGACTTGTCGAAGTGCTTCGCCGTGATTCTGCGGATACGGTGTTTACACCGTTTGACAGCTTTCTTGATACTCTTTATGGCAGTGAGGTTCCCGGGGAGTTGCGGCGGGGGCGGCTCGGAGTGACGTTGCGCAACCGTTCCGGACGTTTCCACTCCCGTGCGTACTACCGGATGAGTCTGGTGGAGTGGCGTTACTCCTTCCTCGATCTCTATCCGGTTGTGCTGGAGCGGCTGCTCAAGTGGCGTGCCTCCGGAAGGCGTCCGACGGGAATCAAGAAATTAAAGATCTCATTTCATCGGGAATACCATGTGGATGACCACGATCAACGAAAGGAGTTGCAATGAAAGGAATTCGAATGACCGGGCTCGGGCTTCTGCTCGGTCTGGCGCTGACAGCTGTGGGAGCGGAGAAGGTGCTTTTCACCGCGGACTTCCTGCGGCAGGTCAAACCGACCGCCACCCGCACGGTGACGGAGGAGAACGGCGTGCAGGTGCTGACGATCCAGTCGAAGACGAAGGCGGGGAACAAGGTTTCGATTCCGTTGGATCCCAAGCTGTTCTCCGGGAAGAGTGTGGTGTTCTCCGCCGACGTGGAGCAGGAGAATGTTTCCGCTCCGCCGAAACCGTGGAACGGCGTCAAGGTGATGCTTTCGCTCGTCTATGCCGACGGCAAACATAACTACCCGCAGGCGCCCAACGCGGCGGGGACGCTGCCGTGGCAGACCCGCTCGGCCCGGATTTCGCTGCCGCAGCTGAAAAGCGCCGCCTTCACGCTCGGGCTGGAGACGGTTTCCGGTACGGTCCGGTTCCGCAACGTGCGGATCGTCGAGGTGGAGATGCCCGATTACGAGAAACGTCTCGTCACCGGAACGGCCAACCGGAAGGATGCCGTGTACAGACCCGGCGAGGAGATGATGTTCTCCTTCCAGATCCTCAACGACGGCAAGCCGGAATCGGGGAAACTCCGGATCATCCGCGCGAGCGACGACGGCCGGAAGGAGACCTTCGAACGCGAAGTGAAGGCGGAGGCGCCATGTGTGGTGCGCGCTTCGCTGAATCAGCCCGGTTTCGTGATGGTCAAGGCGATACTGCTCGATCCCTACGGCACTCCGGCGAAACGGCGCAACGGTCGCAACGTGCAGTACGGACTCGCCGGCGGCGTCGCGGCGGATACTCTGAAGCAGGGAGTGCCGGAACCGGCCGATTTCGACGCGTACTGGAAAAAGGCGAAGGAGCAGCTCGCCGCGGTGCCGCTCCGGGAACTGGAACGCAAAGTGTTGAAGGAGACCGCGATCTCCACCGTCTATGACGTCAAGGTGGCGTGCGCGGGGAAGCGGCCGGTCTCCGGATATCTTTCGATTCCGAAGGGGGCGAAGCCCGGTTCTCTGCCGCTGCGGATTTACTTCGACGGCTACGCGGTCCACAGCGCGCAGGTGCGGGAGTCGCCGAAGGCGATCTGTTTCTTCGTCAACGCACACGGCATTGAGAACAACCGTGAGGCGGCCTACTATACTGCGCTGGCGCGGGGAGAGCTCCGGGGATACGGGTTCCGAAACGAGGAGAATCAGAAGCCGGAGAGCTGTTACTTCAACAACATGATCCTGCGCGATTTGCGCGCACTGGAGTACGCCCGGAGCCTGCCGGAGTGGAATCAGAAGGAGGTCCATCTTGTCGGCGGCAGCCAGGGGGCGTTTCAGACGATGGCGGTGGCCGGTCTGTCGGAGGGAATCACCTCGTGCGACATCAACATCCCGTGGTTCTGCGACCTCGGCGGGGTGAAGATCGGCCGGGTGCGCGGCTGGCGCCCGGAGTACGCGCCGGGGCTGGGATATTTCGACACGGTGAATTTCGCCCGGCGGGTCAAATGTCCGGTGAAGATCACCGCCGGACTCTCCGACTGGGTTTGTCCGCCCTCGGGCGTCTGGGTGCTCTACAACAATCTGCCGGGACCGGCGGAACTCACGATGCTGCAGGGGCTGGATCACGCGGTCTATCCGGGCTACAACCGGGCGGAGGCCGCCCGGACCACCCATCGGAAGTAGAGATTGGGAGAGCTTTCCACCGGGGAATAATGAGATAAAACCAATACGAAAGGAATTCGGAATGCAGATGAAGCAAATGAAAATATGCTTGTTTCTGTTTTTGATGCCTCTACTTTTCTGCGGACTTGTTGCAGGAGAAGTCGTCTATCGCTGCGACTTTTCTCCGGACGGTTTGAAAGGATGGCGGCTCGGCGGGATCGCCACCACTGAAAAAACGCCGGACGGCTACGTCCTTAAAATTACTGCTGCGGCAGACAGAGCTCATAATAAGATCTCGCTGCCGCTCAATCTCGCGCCGTGGAGCGGGAAGATATTGCGTATGAGCTGCAAAATGAAGCTTGATGATGTAACCAAACCGAAACATAAGTGGAACGGTTCGAAATTCATGCTCGTATGGAAGCAGGGGCCGGACGGTACGATGCAGTATCGCCATCCCGAAGGACGATTCGGCACTGCCGACTGGTTCGATGTTGTCCATTATGCGGTGATTGGACCGAATCCGACTTCGGGCAGTCTTCAGCTTGGTCTGGAAGAGTCAAAAGGAACCATCCGGTTTCGCGATTTGAAACTTGAACTTCTGGAACTGACGGAGGTCTATCCGGCTGTGGCTCCCGCCGGGACCCGGGCGGTTTACACCGATCGTGTATCACGTGCTCCGCGCAGACGAGGGGCGATGTCTCCTTCCCGGTTCCGCAACACGGTGATTTCGAAAGACCTGCCGGATCTGCGCAGCTGGGGGGCCAATCTGATTCGCTGGCAGCTGGTTCGCAACTGGAACAAGGTGGGAGACAACCGGAATGTCGAAGAGTACCTTGCCTGGATCGACGGGCGTATTCCGGAGGTCCAACAGGTTCTCGATAAGGCGCAGCAGCTCGGTATGAAGGTGGTGCTTGATCTCCATGTCGCACCGGGCGGTCGACGGGCGAACGGCGAAATGGAGATGTTTTACAACCGGAAATATGCCGACGCCTTTCTTGAGGCGTGGCGGCGGCTGGCACAGGCAGTCAAGGGACATCCTGCGCTCTATGGATACGACCTCATCAATGAACCGAAGCATCACCCGGGCGCACCGATCGACTACCTTGCTTTGCAGTATGAAGCGGCAAAAGTTGTGCGTGCAATCGATCCGGAAACGCCGCTGATAGTCGAAGCAAACGATATGGCTTCCCCGCGGGAATTCTCCTATCTGCACGTACTGCCGCTCAAGGATGTGATCTATCAGGTTCACATGTACAGTCCGGGTTCCTATACCCATCAAGGCGTGCGAAAGAACCCGCTGACCGGGCGATACCCGGGAAAAATCAATAATGCGGAATGGAATAAAGAGAGCCTCAGGGAAGCACTTCGTCCGGTCCGTGAATTTCAGCTCAAATACGGCGCGAAAATTTATGTAGGCGAGTTTTCCGCGATTCGCTGGGCTCCGGGAGGGGCACAGTATCTGGAGGATTGCCTCAGTCTGTTCGAAGAATACGGCTGGGATTGGAGCTATCATGCGTTTCGCGAATGGTCCGGCTGGAGTGTCGAACACACCTCCGACCGGAACAATCCAGGTCCATCCCCTGTCGATACCGATCGCAAAAAAGTCCTTATCAAGTATCTGAAGCTCAACGACGAGAAAGGTTTGAAAAAATGAACATCAATTCACTGGCGAATCGGAGTAAAGAGATGGGTGCTCTACAACAATCTCTGGGGCCGGCGAAACTCACGATGCTGCAGGGGCTGGATCACGCGGTCAAGCCGGGCTATGATCGGGTGAAGGTCGCCCGGATCACCCGTCGGAAATAGATATTGGGAGAGCTTGCCATCAGAGAATAATGAGATAAAACAATACGAAAGGAGTGTGGAACACAGATGAAGCTAATGAAATTATACTTGTTTCTGTTTTTGATGCCCCTGCTTCCCATCGGACTTGCCGCCGGAGAAGTCATCTATCGCTGCAACTTTTCTCCGGAAGAGTTAAAAGGATGGCGGCTCGACGGGATCGCCGCTACTGAGAAAACGCCGGACGGCTACGTCCTCAAAATTACTGCTGCGGCAGACAAGGCTCATAATAAGATCTCGCGGCCACTCAATCTCACGCCGTGGCGCGGAAAAATATTACGTATGAGCTGCAAAATGAAGCTTGACAATGTAACAAAACCCTCTGTACATTGGCATGGTTCAAAATTCATGGTTACATGGCGGCAAAGATCAAACGGTATAATACAGTATAAGAGTCCTGCCGGACGATTTGGTTCCAGTGGCTGGATCGAGGAGGTTTACCAAACAATAATCGAGTCAAACTTGACCCCAGGCAGTCTGCAGCTCGGCTTGGAGGGAGTGCAAGGAACCATTCGGTTTCGCGACCTGAAACTTGAAGTTCTGGAGTTGACGGAAGTCTATCCCGCGGTGGCGCCTGCCGGAACCCGAGCGATTTACACAGACCGGGTATTGAATGCTCCACGCCGGCGCGGGGCGATGTCTCCTTCCCGGTTTTGCGATACGGTGATTTCGAAGGATCTGCCCGATTTGCGCAGCTGGGGGGCCAATCTGATCCGCTGGCAGCTTCGCAACTGGAACAAGGAGGGAGACAACCGGAATGTCGAAGAGTACCTTGCCTGGATCGACGAGCGTATTCCGGAGGTCCGGCAGGTCCTCGACAAAGCACAGCAACTCGGAATGAAAGTGGTGCTAGACCTCCATTCTGCGCCTGGAGGTGTACAAAACCGTGAAATGTACATGTTCTATAACCGAAAGTATGCAGATGCCTTTCTTGAAGCGTGGCGGCGACTCGCCACTGCAGTCAAGGGGCATCCGGCACTTTACGGATATGATCTCATCAATGAACCATTGCAACAAGCAGGGGCATTAATTGACTACCTCACGTTACAATATGACGCCGCTAAAGTGGTGCGTGCTATTGACCCGAAAACGCCGATAATCATTGAATCAAACAATGCAGCTGCACCGGAGGACTTTTCTTATCTCCAAGTACTTCCGCTTGAAGATGTGATCTATCAGGTTCATATGTACAGGCCAACCATTTATACTCATCAAGGAGTAGGCAGGAGGGCTCTCTCTGGACGATATCCGGGAAAAATCAACAATGAAGAATGGAATAAAGAGACATTACGAAAGGTACTTCGTCCGGTCCGTGAATTTCAGCTCAAATACGACGCGAAGATTTACGTAGGCGAGTTTTCGGCGATTCGCTGGGCTCCGGGAGGTGCACAGTACCTGGAGGATTGTCTCAGCCTTTTCGAGGAATACGGCTGGGATTGGAGCTATCATGCGTTTCGCGAATGGTCCGGCTGGAGTGTCGAACACACCTCCGACCGCAACAATCCAGATCCATCCCCTGTCGATACCGATCGCAAAAAAGTCCTTATCAAGTATCTGAAACTTAACGACGAAAATGGTTTGAAAAAATGAATATCAATCACCTGGCGAATCGGAGCGAAGAGATGGAAACCCCAAAAAATCTGATAGTCAAGCCGATTGACAGCATCCATGGAAAAGATTATCCAGTATCTATCTCTCAGTTTTTTCATAACTTTACTCTTATCGAACTTCTCGTAGTAATAGCGATCATCGCGATTCTGGCGGCGATGCTGCTGCCTGCTCTGTCGCAGGCACGAAGTCGTGCCAAACAGATCCAATGCCTGGCCAATTTGAAGCAGTTCGGGAACGCGATGCTGCTTTATGCCGCAGAGAACAAGGACTTTATTCCGGCCAAAGGAGAGCCGATCTGGCGAGCAAATTATGATCTTGCAAAATTCCTTGGGACCCTACAGCGGGAAGAATTCACTGGCCGAAATTGGCCGGTGAAAATGATGTGTCCCGGAGCGCTCCATGCTGCAACCGGAAATGTCCAGCGCTCTTACGGCATGCATGTCCGCGCAATACTGAATACCGGCAACGGAAACTATAACTTTCCAGGCAGTATCGTAACCTTACCCTCCGGAATTTCCTCTGCCTTCAAGATGACGCGGGTGCGGAACGCTTCCACGAAGTTTCTGCTGATGGACGGTATCGATTGGATGATCGAGAAAGAGGATGGAACATTCAAGTATCTGCTGGAAGGGGAACAGGATGGTACCGGCTCCTCGGGACTGATCGCCTATCGCCATCAGGGGCAAAGCGTCAATGTGCTGTTTTTCGACGGCAGTGCAGACAATCGAGGACGGCTGACTATGGTTTATCGCAGTGGCGATATCCCCTCCATGTCGCCATGGTGTCCTTATGAACGGTAAAGCCGTGCTGTGGTTAACAAACAGACAATGAGAAGAATACTTTGGGAGAACACACTCAGGCGGCGGCGGCGAGCAGCACCCCCGCAATGGCGCCGAGCGCGTAGCCGAGCACCTGAATCGCCACAAGGTGTTCATCGGCAATCGCGAGGATCATCCGGTGGAATTCGGTGACATCCTGCGCCGCGACTGAGGCTTCAATCCGGTGCGGCAGGTTGAGCCGGGCGATGAGGACCGCTTTCCCTTCGCCGCGCAGATAGTTGCCGATGCCTTTCCGCAGGGCGGGCAGAATCTGGTTGCGGATCATCTCCCATAACTCCGGAGAACGGAGCGTCTGATCGGCCAGCTCCGGGAGTTTTTCCTGCAGGTAGTCGTGCAGGATCTCCTCCAGCTTGGTGGAACCCCGGGCAAGCAGTTCCCGGAGATGCTCCTGCGCCTCGGCACTGCGCAGATACTCCCGCACCCGGAGCGTGAAGCGCAGTACCTCATCGCGGATCAGCTCCTGCGTCGGCTCCTCGCCGAGCTTTTCGCTGATCTGGCGTTCGATGTGTTCCCAGTCGAGGTAGTCCACCAGCCCCGCCGCAAGGTCCGCCGGCACCAGAATGCGCGGCAGCAGCCGGAGTTTCTCACGCAGATAGTCCCGCACGCCGCTGCGCAGGTTGTCGCGCAGCAGCGCCGCCAGTTCAGGAGAGCGCTTGCGCAGTTCGTCGATGATCGCCGAAGCGAGCTTCTCCCGGTTTTCGGGAGCGTTGAGGTAACCGGCCGCCACTTCATCCCATAACCGCCGGAGATTTTCCGTCGTCAGATTGTCCCGCAATCCGGTACGCAGCGCCTCTTCGACGTGCGGCGCAATGAATTCGGAGATCCGTTCCGAATAGCGTTGAAGAAAGCGGGTGGCGACGTCGCGCAACCGCAGCAGCAGGGATTCGTTTTCGAAGAGTTCCGTGGCGGCCTTGCCGATCTCAGTGGCGATTTCGTCCGGATCGATCAGGTTTCGGGGAATCTCTTCGCCCAGCACCCGCCCGATCCGATCTTTGTTGGCTGGAATCAGCCCCTGACGCCAGATGCCGAACGTCGCATAGCGCAGCCAGTGGCGGTCGGTGCGGCGGTAGGGCTTGAAGAGCATCTCGATGGCGATGAAGTTGGTGAGATAACCGACCGCCGCGCCGGTGAGAATCGGCATCGCCCAGTCAGTTACCCAGCCGGGGGCAATCCAGATGCCTGTACGGCGCAACAGCGGCAGCGCGACCAGTACCGGCAGCGTCGCCCAGCTCACCGGACGGATGATTTGCTCGGCGCTTCGCAGAATCCGGTCGCTCCGCCCCATCTTCCTCCTCCGGCGTTATCGGCTCGTCTTCGGCGCAAGGTCGATCAGGCCGCGGTTGACCGGCGCGGTGCGTTTCTCCTGCGGCGTCACCGCCGGCAGACTGCCGTCGTCATCTTCTTCCACGTCGTCGATCAATCTGCTCGCCCGGGTTTTTCCGTAGGAGGGATCCTTGAAATCGATGCCGACCCGGGCGGGTTCTCCGCCGACCAGCGTGACGGCCCCGCTCACCGGATCGCGCAGCAGCGACGGAATCGTCGAGGTGGTCTTGCGGTATTCGTTGGCAATGTTGGCACCGTCCAGACTGAAGGCGAGATAGTGGGCGACCTTCGGCGAGACCGGCATCAGAAGATGAATCCGGCTGAGCATGTCGATCTCAGCGTGAAACTTCTCCTGACCGATGGCGCGTCCGATCCGCATGACGCCGAACACCTTTTCCGCATCCTCGACGATCAGGTAGTAGTAGCGGTTGCTCCCTTCGACCAGCGAACGGATCGTGTAGGTGCGGGGAACCGCCTTGCCGGAATTTTTTCCTGAGAGATCGGGGATCCCCACGGTGCGGCTCCAGTTGTCAACCCCCCTGGCCACCTGGAACTTGAGATCGCGGCTCTTGTATTCAACCGGGAGCATGCTGTGGGCGAGATAGACGTTGATCCGGTAGGTCCCGACAGGATCGATGTCATAATATTTGTTCACCGGCAGGACCATCCGTTTGACTTCGCCGGGGCCGAGCACCAGCCCGGTGACGGAGATCTCCGCGCCGGGGCGTTTCGGCACCAGTCGGCCGTTCGCATCGCGGATTTCAAAGAGAATGAACCCCTGCAGGCGCGGGTCGTTGCCGAACACCAGCGCCCGTCCCGAGTCGTTGCGCAGCGAAATGCAGGCGTAGACTGGTTCATACTGCATGTAGACTGTGCGGTTGAGGTCGATATCCAGCCCCATCTGGGCGTGGACGACAATGGCGGCCAGCAGAAGGAGGAGGCCGGTGACGAGTTTGCAGGAGGTGAGTTTTATCATGGTTTCCGGAATCCTTTCCTGGTTTCGAGCCGGGTTGAAATTTCTTCTGCGATGCGCTCCGGATCGAGCGCGTGACAGGCGGAATCGGCCGGACAGACCCGCTTCAGGCAGCGGATGCACGGCAGATCCCGCTGGAATGTTCTGCTCTCCGGGCTGTACGGGCCGGTACGCTCGGGATCGGTCGGGCCGAAAAAACCGAAGACCGGACGGCGGAGCGCCGCCGCCGCGTGGATCGGCCCGGAGTCGTTGCTGATGACCACTTCCGCTTGGCGGAGCAGTTCCATCATCTCGCCGAGCGTGGTTCGACCACACAGGCGCAACAGCGGGAAATCCGCCGGAAGTGCCGCCGCAATCGCCTCTTCCGTCGGACACTCTCCGGCGGAACCGGTCGTGGCGAAATATAGATCCGGCCTTCGCCGGCGCAACGCTTCGCTCACCCGGGCGAAAAGCTCCGGCGGAAACTGTTTGCTGGCCCAGCGCGCCCCGGGAATCAGTATGGCAAGCGGTTTCGGCAGCGGTCCGCATTTCTTCTCCAGCGAAGCGGCGTTTGCGGGATGTTCCGGGAGCTCCGGCAGTTCGACCGCGCAGGGATCGCGGAAGAGCGCTCCGACCAGATTGACGTACCGTTCGACCGCATGCCCCGGCGGAACCGGCAGGGCGGTACGGTAGAACCAGCGGGCGAATTTTTCCCGCGGCGCGGCAAATCCGACGACCGGACCGCCCTTCGCCAGAAAGGCGAAGAGCGCGCTCCGGGTCAGCCCCTGAAAGTCGAGGATGAGATCGTACCGCTTGCGGCGCAGGTTGCGGACCAGACGGAAGAATTCCGGCAGCATGGTGCGGCATTTCCCCAGCTTCTTCCGCTCGAAGAGGATCGTTTCCGAAACCGGCCACGGACTGTAGTCGAGAATCCCGGCGAACGCCGGTGCAACCAGAAAATCCAACTCCGCTTCCGGGAGGCGCCGGTGCAGCTCCGCCAGCGCCGGAAACAGGTGGATGATATCCCCCAGACTGCTCGGCTTGATGACCAGAACGCGTTTGATTCTTCCGGCGTCGATCATGGGTTTGGACCGTTGGCGGTTACGTTCCGGCGGCAAGACGGAGCGCCAGCCGCTCCGGCAGCCCCGCGTCGATGATTTTATTCTGCGCCGCTCCGATGTCGTAGGGCAGGCGATAGCGGGTGATGATGTGTTTGTCCGTGTCGAACACGGCGAAGCTCGCACGGGGATCGCGGTTGCGCGGCTGGCCGATGCTGCCCACATTGAAGAGGTATTTGTACCCGACCTTCACCTCGACCGGGAGTTCGTCGGCGCAGTTGAAGTCGACGTTGGCGGTTTCATCATCGGCATTGGTGGTCCACTCCGGCAGATCGTCGATGCTCCGCTCGTTGAGGCTGGTGATCGGCTTCTTCACGAAGGCCACCGGCACGTGGGAGTGCCCGCAGAAACAGATCTGGGTAAACTGGTAGGAGAAGTTGTCCGCCGCGTGGTGCGCGTCGAAGATGTAACCCCAGTTTTCCGGCGTGTCGAGCGTGGCGTGAACTACCGTCGAGTTGGTGCCGGGAATGGTCGAACGGTAAGGCATGCTCACCAGCCAGGCGCGTTCCTCTTCGGTGAGCTGCTGCCGCGTCCAGTTCACGGCGAACTTCGCATGCGGATTGAAGCCGGACATCTCCGTATTGCCATTTGCCGTGTATTCGTCGTGGTTGCCACGCACCATGGCCGCCCAGTTGAGATCGCGGACCAGGTAGAGGCATTCGCGCGGTTCGGCGTTGTAGCCGACGATGTCGCCGAGCGAGACGTAACGGTCAACCGCAAGTTCGCGGCATTTCTCCAGAACCACTTTCAGTGCATCCCCGTTGGCATGAATGTCACTGAGAATCGCATATTTCGCCATCTTTGCCCAAAATCCCGGTCTGTTTCCGGGGCGGCGGTCCTTCCCGTCACCCGAACCTGAATACATACGATCCCGTGCGGCGCCGGCCCTCCGGAACCGCTCCGGGCAGAAGAGATGCGCCGGCTGCTGTAAGCCGGATTCTGTGCTCTCCGCGAACGGAGGCGGCAATCATCTGTCTGTGCGACCAGAACCCGGGATTGATAGCGCCGCGAGCAACGGCATCATCCCCTATTTGGTCTTGCTGCGGGAGGGGTTTACCATGCGACGCCGCTTTCGCTGACGCGCCCGGCGGGCTCTTACCCCGCCTTTTCACCCTTGCCTCCGACGCGTCGGAGGCGGTATCTTTTCTGTGGCACTGGCCTTCCCGCGGAATATGGTCCGCGGTATCCTTCTTTTCAAAAGGACTCCCTGCTCTGTGCAGTCCGGACTTTCCTCAGCGGCCCCGGAGTGAACTCCCGGCCGCCGCGACTGCCCGCAGCCGACACATCCCTATAGACCTGTTAATATAGCAATCTCTTTGAAATATACAAGAGGCGGCGCCGTTTTTTTTGCCGACCTTTTCCGCACACCTGACGAAAAAATGGTTACTTTTTCATTTGATTGCAGGAAGGGGGATTGACAAGCGGGACGGACGGGTATATATTCTGCACTGCCGTCAGAAATCAACCATTCTTACAACGGGTACTATGAAAGAAAAACAGAAAAATACAGTCGGTGAGGACCCAGGACCCCGATGGCGTGAAGCCGTGTCGGGCGGTATTTTTCTGTCCGGCCCGCGCTGCTGACCTCTTCATTCCGGAAGAGTTTCCGCCGCAGTGCGCCTGCGGCTTCACGCCTTCCAAAACGGTGATCCCGGCGTCATTCGTTCCGGCGCTTCTCTGCGTCCGGAAAGTGTGAGCAACTTTTTTTCAGGGATGGATTTGTCATGTTCAGATGTTACGATCTGGTCGATGGGCGCGTTCAGAGCTGTCCGGAGGGGCAGCTCGGAATCATTCAGGTGTACAGCGCCCCGACCGAGGAGGAGAAGCGCTACCTGGTCGAACAGTGCGGCATCGACGAGCATACGCTCGTTTCCGCGCTGGATGAGGATGAAATTTCCCGTGTCGAGTATGAGCGCAACCACATCGCGGTGATTCTCAAACGGCCGCGCAATTTTCAGGTGGACCGCACGATGGCCTTCAAGGTGTCATCGATCGGCGCGTTCCTGTTCAAGGACCGCATCATCGTGCTCCAGGCCGAGCCGATGCCGCTCTTCGAACACGGGAGGATGCCGCTGCGGGGCAATACAATTCAGGGAGTGCTGCTGCGGCTGCTGCATCACTCCACCCATCATTTTCTGCAGCATCTGCGGATCATCCGCAACATCTCCGACGAGATCGAGAACAAGATCGAATTCGCGGTGACCAACAAGTCGCTGGTGAACATGTTCTCGCTGCTGAAGAGCCTCACCTATTACGAGAGCGCGACCAGCGCCAACCAGCTGCTGCTGCTCAAGCTCAAGAACGACGCGAACAAGATCGGCTTCAACGAGGAGGAGCTGGATTTTCTCGACGACATCACCGTCGAAAACAAGCAGTGCGACAACCTTGCCGGAATCTACGCCGGCATTCTGACCGGCATGTCCGATGCGCGGGTTTCGGTGGTCAGCAACAATCTCGCGGTCATCATGAAGTACCTCGCGGTCATCAACGTTGTGTTCATGCCCGCAACGGTACTCACCGGTCTGGGCGGCATGTCCGAATTTTCCATGATGACCGAAGGGCTCTGGTGGCCTCACGCCTACAGCGCGCTGGTGCTGGTGATGGTGGTGGTCGGTTACATCACCTATCTGCTGGTCAAGCAGGTGGGGACGAATGACATCGGGAGGAGGCGCTGAAATGTCGGACAAGAAGAAAAACTACCTGCTCTCCCGCCGCCGTCGCGAGCGGTTCGAACGGCTCACGCTGCGTTTTGATCTCATCTCCGCCGGACTGGCGGCGGTGATCATTCTTGCGACGCTGGTCTCCGCCGGACGGCCGTATGAGCTCGGGCTGCCTTATGCGCACGGTTTCGCCCTCTGGTTTCTGCTGCTGCTCTCCTACATTCCGCTGGAGGTGGTCGGGCTCTTCAACTGGGTCTTCGGCATTCAGGACAATGCTTTCATGCGGTTTCTGGTGCAGGAGCATCAGGCGCTCGGCATGGGGCTGTTCAATCTCGGCATGGTTGCCGCGATCTGGGTGCTGGTGCGTTTCTGGCTCGGGAAACGGTACGGCCTGGCGTTTCTGCGCACGACCGGCACCTTTCTGCTGATTCTGCTGGTGTGGGGATGCTTTCAGCTGCTCTGCTTCGCGGCGGTGACCATCTGGGGGCACGGCGGATTTTCACCGCTGCACCATCATCTGCGGCGGCCGGCGGAACCGGAAAAGGTGATTCTGGTCGACCAGAAACCGTGACCGAAGCGGTTTTCTGCCGCCCACGCCGGGATGGAGAATTCTGTAGAATTGATGGACTTTTCCGCAGTTTCCGCTCTTCGCGGTTGTAAACTCCGCCCCGCCGGATATCTTAATCCTCCGTATGAAACGCAACATGCGGAGGTTTTTCTATGATTGTCAAGACGATTCACTCGCTGGAAAAGGTGTTTTTCGACCGGTCTCCGGAACCGGCGGAGTGGAGTGCGGATGTCGCGGCCCGCGGGGAAGTGTATTCGTTCCAGGTGATGCTGGAGCCCGAAACGATGTCGGAACGCGGCGTCTGCCGGGTTGCGGTTCAATCCGAACTGCCGGTTGAAGTGCGGTTGGTGCAGAATGTGCCGGTGCGGCAGGCGGTGAATTTCAATCCCGACGACGATTTCCTGCGGAAGGAGCCCGGGCTTTATCCCGACCTGCTCGAGGAGCTTGACGAAGACCGTTTTCAGCTTTTCTACGGGCGGCAGACGCTGTGGGTGACGGTGCGGGTGCCGGAGAACGCCGCGCCGGAAGAGTACCCCGTCCGATTCGAATTCACCCGGGTGGAGTGGCCGAATCTGTGGAACCCCGATGTGGTGGCGACGGCGGAATTCCGGCTCAAGGTGGAGGCGTTCACACTGCCGCCGCAGCGGTTGCTCCGGCTGGAGTGGTTCCACGCCGACTGCCTGGCGGCTTACTATCAAGTCCGGTGCTGGAGCGGGGAACACTGGAGGATTGTGGAGGCCTTTCTGCGCAACGCCGTCCGGCACGGCATCAACTGCGTCTATACGCCGCTGTGGACGCCGCCGCTGGATACCGGGCTCGGCGGAGAGCGCCCCACCTGCCAGTTGCTCGATATCGAATATGATTCGGAATCCGGCTACCGTTTTGATTTCTCGAAGCTGGAGCGCTACCTTGATCTCGGCCTCGCCTGCGGGGCGGAGCGGTTCGCCATGAGCCATTTCTTCACGCAGTGGGGGGCGAGGTTCACTCCGAAAATTGTGGTCCGGGAAGGGGGGCGTGAAGTCAAGCGTTTCGGCTGGCACGTGAAAGCGACCGATCCGGCCTACCGGGAGTTTCTCACCGCGCTGATGCCGGAGCTGCTCGCGCTGCTGCGCCGGAAGGGGCTGGAAAAGCGCTGCTTCTTCTCCATCTCCGACGAACCGAATCTGGAACAGCTCGACGACTACCGTGCGGCGGTGGAGCTGGTCAAGCCGCTGCTGGAGGGATTTCCGACGCTGGAGGCGCTCTCATCGTTCGAGTTTTTTCAGAAGGGGCTGGTGGAGAATCCGGTGCCGTCGAACAACCATATCGAACCCTTCGTCGGTCACGTGCGGGAGCTCTGGACCTACTACTGCTGCAGTCAGGAGTCCCGGGTGCCGAACCGCTTCATCGCGATGCCCTCCCGGCGGAACCGGATCATGGGAGTTCTCTCCTACGTCTACGATCTGGCCGGCTTCCTGCAGTGGGGGTTCAACTTCTACTTTTCGCAGTATTCGCGGAAACTGATCGATCCTTTCGCCTCCACCGACAGCGACGGGGCGTTCCCGGCGGGGGATCCCTTCCTCGTCTATCCGGGGCAGGGGGGCAAACCGCTCGATTCGATCCGGCACGAGGTGTTCTATGACGGACTTCAGGACCTGCGGGCGCTCCGGCTGCTGGAGTCGAAGATCGGGCGCGAGGCGGTGCTGGCGCTGATCGGTGAACATCTCACCATGGAGGAGTATCCCCGGCGCGACGAGTGGCTGCGGGGGATGCGTGAGCGTGTCTACCGGGAACTTGCCGCGAGGCGGTAAATCGGCTTCCCGGTTGCGATCTATCTCCCAAAAAAGGATTGGGGTAATTACGGAAAAACCGGTGCGGGGACGACCTGCACCGGTTTTTTTCAAGATCGCTTCGGATGAAATTACCTGTTGCCGATTCCAAGGCCGCTGCGGACCAGGTAGTCGTAGCTGCGGCGGATCGCTTCGGTCATGTCGATCGAGCAGTAGTCGAGTTCGACCACGAGGTTGTCGATCCAGTCGGGGGTGGCGGCCAGCACGGCGGGGATGTCCATCTCGCCTTCCCCGAGCGGACGCAGCTCCACCTTGCGGTCATAAGTGCCGTTGACCATGCGCAGTTCGGCCTCCTTCTGGTGGATCAGACCGTCCTTGATGTGGATGAGCGACATGCGCGGCGCGAAGAGCTTCACCATCTCCGCCGGGTCGTTGGCGCCGAAGTTGCTCGACCAGAAGGCGTCGATCTGGAACTTCACCTTCGGGCAGAGGTCGGCGTAGATCTGATATTTGAGCTTGCCGTCGAGCTTTTCGAATTCCCAGTTATGGTTGTGCTGGAAGAGTTCCAGCCCTGCCGCCGCCAGCTTCTCCTGCATGATGTTGGTCTTTTCGGCGGTCGCCTTGATGGCGTCCAGATCCTTGAAATCCTCCGGGCCGTAGCCGCAGACCACCTGCTTGAGGCCGAGTTCGCCGGCCTGATCGATGGATTCGGAGATGTTGTCCACATTGCACCACGGGCGGTGCGAGGAGTACATCTCCAGCCCCAGATCGGCGATGATCTTGCGGAACTCTTTCGGGGAGAGCTGGAAGAAGCCGGCCGGCTCCACGGCGACGTAGCCGATGTCGGCGACGGTTTTGAGCACCTTCACGAAATCCTTTTCCGCCTCGTTGCGCAGAGAGTAGAGCTGAACGGCGATTTTGCGTTTCATTTTTGTTCTCCGGGTTGAATTAAGCTATACTATTCAGCGGGTGATTCCCGCTCACTGTCATTACTATAAATCGGGATGGCGAAAACGCAATTGACAGAACCTATCTTTTTTTTGACCGCAGATATGACGGCGGCCGCTCCGCTGCCGACGGTGATTTCTCCCCGGCTGGACGGCGGGGCGGAATTTTTTATGAAAAAACGGTGTAATTGCTTGTAATTTCGAAAAGTAAGTGATATGTTATATATTTTTTATCGGGCTGGAGCAGTATCCATGAGGGATCGGTTCCGGCGGTAGTGCAGACAAACGGAAAATCAACAGACAAAACAAGAACACAAACAACATGGCAGAAGAAACCAAATTTGCGGACAGCTTCCTGGATCTCTCCAACCTCCCGAGCTCGATGGACGAACTGCTCAAGAGTTCCGGAAGCACCAACGCCTTCAACAAGGGCAAGATCGTCGAAGGCACCATCGTCGCGAAGCGTCCGGACGGCGCGCTGGTCGACATCGGTTACAAGGCGGAAGGTTTCGTTCCCGCGTCCGAATTTCTCAAATTCGACGAGGCGAACGTCGGCGACAAGATCGACGTCTACCTCGAAGAGATTGAAAACCGCAACAATATGCCGGAGCTGAGCCTCGAAAAGGCCAATTCGATCAAAGCCTGGAACCGGATCACCACCGAGTACGGCGAAGGCCATGTTGTCAAGGGATTCATGCGTCACCGCGTCAAGGGCGGCATCATGGTCGATGTCGAAGGCTTCCCCGCCTTCCTGCCCGGTTCGCAGCTGGATGTCGGTCCGGTGCGCAACATGGAGGACTACATCGGCAAGGAGTTCGACGTCAAGATCATCAAGATCAATCAGGATCGCCGCAACATCGTCGTCTCCCGCCGCGAACTGCTCGAAGAGTCGCTGCGTGATCAGCGCGGCAAGCTGCTGGCCGAGATGAAGGTCGACGAGCTGCGCAAGGGCGTGGTCAAGAACATCACCGACTTCGGCGCCTTCATCGACCTCGGCGGTGTCGACGGTCTGCTTCACATCACCGACATCAGCTGGGGGCGGATCTCGCATCCGTCCGAAGTGCTTCAGGTCGGCCAGGAGATCGAAGTGGTCATCATCGGCATCGACAAGGAGAAGGAGCGTGTTTCGCTCGGTCTCAAGCAGAAGACCCGCAATCCGTGGGACGATGTGGTCGCCAAGTATCCGAAGGGCAGCCGTGTGACCGGCAAGGTGGTCAACATCATGCCGTACGGTGCCTTCGTCGAGATTGAAACCGGCGTCGAAGGTCTGATCCACGTCTCCGAGATGAGCTGGACCAAGCGCATCAGCAAGGCGAGCGATGTGCTCAGCGTCGGCGAAGAGGTGGAAGCGGTCGTGCTCGACATCGATCGCGACAGCCGCAAGATCTCTCTCGGCCTGCGCCAGAAGGAGCGCAATCCGTGGGAAGTGCTGGCCGAGAAGTACCCGGTCGGCCGTCGGATCACCGGCAAGGTCCGCAACATGACCAGCTACGGCGCGTTCGTCGAGATCGAGAACGACATCGACGGTATGATCCACGTCTCCGACATGAGCTGGACCCGCAAGATCAACAATCCGAACGAGGTGCTCAAGCCCGGCCAGGAGGTCGAAGCGGTCATTCTGGACATCAATCCCGAGCAGCAGCGCATCTCCCTCGGCCTCAAGCAGGCGGAATCCGATCCGTGGGCGAACATCAACGAGCTCTACAAGGTCGGCGACGTTGTCAAGGGGAAGGTCACCAAGATCGCCGCGTTCGGCGCTTTCGTTGAACTCTCCAACAAGATCGACGGACTCATTCACATTTCGCAGCTCAGCCGCGAGCATGTGGACAAGGTCAAGGATGTGCTCAGCGTCGGCGACGAGGTCGAAGCCCGCGTGATCAAGGTCGACACCGACGAGCGTCGGATCGGTCTCTCGATCAAGGCGGTCGGCGAGAACTTCTCGCCCGAGGAGCTCAAGGCGGCCGAAGAGGAATACACCGCGGCCCTCAAGCCGGGCGAAGACATGGTCGATATGGGCGAGGTCTTCAACAGCGAGGCGATGGCCGGACTCAAGCTCAACTGATTCCGGTTCTAGTCTGAAACGTGCGCGGCGGGTGGTGTCACCCGCCGCGTTTTTCGTATCCGGATTCCCTGCCCGGGCGAAGGAATCAGTTCTTGAAGCGCGGCAGATAGGCCGAAGGAGCACAGCCCATGTGGCGTTTGAATTGTGCGGAGAATTCATACGGCGAGCTGTAGCCGAGCCGTTCTGCGATGGAGGCGATGGAAAGGGTGGGATCGTTCAGCAGGGCGCATGCAGCGTCCAGTCGGCGCCGGATCCGGTAGCGGTGAGGCGAGATGCCCAGCTCCTCTTTGAAGATTTTGCGGAAGTTTTCGTAGCCGCAGCCGTGGCGGCGGCAGAATCCCCGGAGATCGTCATTTCTCCGGAAATTTCCCCCCAGATAGGCACATGCCTGTTCGAGAAGTTTTTTGCGTTCGTCGCCTGATTTCGGAGATTCTCCCGAGAGCAGCAGCTGAGCGAGTTCGAGGATTTCCGGCAGCTGATGGATGAGTTCGGCGTCCGCAGCGTTGAGGAAGCTGTCGCGCAGCGCCCGGATCCGTTCCAGTACGCCCGGGGTGATCGCAGTGGTCAGCACGGGGCGCTCCCGTTCGGCGACGGCGCAGTTTTCCAGCAGGGCGGCCATGGTTTCGCCCAGTTGAAGAAAGCACTCCACCCAGCCGCTGTCCGGCTCGATTCTGGTGGTGTGCGGCACACCGGCGAACCGCTGAAAACAGCTGCCCGGATGCAGGGGATATTCTGTTCCGGAGCTGTCGATGTACAGGCCCCACCCGCGCAGAACCAGTACAATCACGTATTCCGGGTGGGCGCGATTGGTGTAGTCGCTGGAGCAGCCGGTTTTATCCATCACGCCGATGCCGTATCGTTCTGTTCTGAGCGTCCCGATGGAGCGATAGACGTTGAAGGGGGACGGTATTTTACCAGAAAACATATTCAACTTCCCCAATATGGATATTTCATTCTTGAAAAGGAGTGTTATGTTATACCCAAATCTCCGATGACAACGGAAAGGAATATATCATGAAATTGTTCGATTGCAAGCAGACCCGGCTCTGGGAAAACCCGATGTGCCCGGGGGTCAACCGGATGCGTTCCCGTTCCACGCTCTTCCCGTACGCGACGGAGGCCGAGGCGAAAGCCGGCTCGTGGGAGCCGTTCGACTGCCCGCAGATCATGAACCTCAACGGTGAGTGGAAGTTCCGCTATCTCACCCGCCCCGAACTGGTCGAGGAGGCGTTCACCTCCGAACGCTTCGACGATTCGGGCTGGGACGATATCGCCGTGCCGGGCAACTGGACCATGCAGGGGTATGATCACCCGCACTACACCAACGTCAAGATGCCGTGGCCGCAACAGCCGCCATTTGTGCCGGAGGAGAACCCGACCGGCGTCTACCGGCGCACCTTCACGATCGGCGGCGACTGGAGCGGCCGCCGTACCATTCTGCACTTCGGCGGCGTGGAGAGCTGCTTTTTCGTCTACGTGAACGGCGTGGAAGTCGGTATGGCCAAGGATTCGCGGACCGATTCGGAATTTGACATCACGAAGTTCGTTCATCCCGGCGAGAATTCACTGGCGGTGATCGTGCTGCGCTGGTCTGACGGCAGTGTGCTCGAGGATCAGGACCACTGGTGGATGGCCGGCATCTATCGCGACGTCTACCTCTATCATACGGCGAAGGAGTACATTCGCGACGTCTTCGCCAAGACCACGCTGGAGAACGACTACACCGACGGAATGATCGAACTCAAGATCGACGCCGGATTTGCCATGCCGATCCACCCGGAGGGCTATGCCGCGCTGGTCCGGCTCTACGATGCTGCGGGAACGCAGGTTCTGGCGGAACCGGTGAAGGTGGAGTTCTCCATCAACCAGGGTGTGGCGACCGGATGGGCCTGGATTCCGGTGAAGAATCCGGCCAAATGGAGTGCCGAGCTGCCGAATCTTTACCGGCTGACCGTCGAGCTGGTCGATCCTGCCGGGAAGACGGTCGAGGCGACCGGCTGCCGGATCGGCTTCCGTTCAGTGGAGCTCTCCGGCGGAAATCTTCTGGTCAACGGCAAGGCGGTGAAGTTCTTCGGCGTCAACCGGCACGATCTGGATCCGCAGCGGGGCAAGACCGTTTCGGTCGAGCTGATGCGCCGCGACGTCGAACTCATGAAGCAGTTCAATTTCAATGCGATCCGCACCTGCCACTACCCGAACGATCCCCGGCTGCTCGCGCTGTGCGACGAGTACGGCCTCTATGTGATCGACGAAGCGAACATCGAGTGCCACGCTTTCTACGACCATCTCACCGATGATGCGGAGTGGCTGCCGGCGATGATGGACCGCGTCACCCGGATGGTGCTCCGCGACAAGAATCACGCCTGCATCATCGAGTGGTCGCTCGGCAACGAGTCCGGCATCGGGGCGAATTTCGGAGCCTGCGCCGGCTGGATCCGTCGTTTTGACTCCTCCCGCCGGGTTCATTACGAGGGTGCGCTGCGTCAGCGTCGCCGCGGGGAACAGCTCTCCTGGGAGAAGGAGACGTTCAACACCGACATCACCGATATCGTCTGCCCGATGTATCCCCGTTTCAACATGATCGAAGAGTGGCTGAAACACGACGATCCGCGTCCGTTCATCATGTGCGAATACACCCATGCGATGGGGAACAGCAACGGGTCGATCCGCCACTACTTCGAACTCTTCCGCAGGGAGCGCCGGATGCAGGGCGGTTACATCTGGGACTGGGTCGACCAGGGGCTGGAGAAGACCGACGAAAAGGGGCGTAAGTTCTGGGGATACGGCGGCGACTTCGGGGATACTCCCAACGATTTCGACTTCTGCATCAACGGCATGATCTGGCCGGACCGGACGCCGCACCCGTCGATGTACGAATTCAAGTATCTGGCCAAGCCCTTCACCATCCGGCCGGTCGAACTCTCTTCCGGGAAGTTCGAGCTGGTCAACTACAACTTCTTCAAGAATCTGGACGATTATGAATTTCAGTGGCGGATCGAGGTGGATGGCCGGGTGACTGCCTCCGGCAGACAGCCGATGCCGGAGGTCGCTCCGGAAGGGACGGCGCTCTTCACCGTCGACTGGACTCTGCCGGAACTCTCGGCACATCAGGAGGCGTTCATCCTCTTCACAGCAACTTTGAAGAACGGCAGCTGCTACGCGCCGGCCGGATTCGAGGTCGGGCATGAGGAGTTCGCGCTGGAACTGCCGCCGGCGGTCGGCGCGGCGAAGCCGCTGCCCGCGTCTCCGGCAGTCCTGACCGGCCGGACCGCTTCGGCGGGGGATTCGGTCATCGAATTCAGCGAGGCGGGGATGCCGCTCTCCTGGAAGTTCCGCGGAACGGAGCTGCTGGCCGCGGCCGCGGCGGAGAATCTCTATCGCGGCGCGACCGACAACGACGCGATCCGTTGCTATATCCATACGGATGAGCGCAAGGCCGGTTACCGCTGGCTGGAGGTTTACGGGCTGGATAAGATTGTCGGCAGAGAGTCCGGCGGTGAATTCCATGCGGATGAAACCGGGATTTCGATTCTTTCGTCGGTCGCATACCAGGCGAAGAACGGCGCGGTGCTGACGGTGCGCCGGAACCTCCGGTTCACGCGGAGCGGCGCGCTGGCGGTCAATCTGGAATTCGACGTCCCGGCGGAGCTGGACGACCTGCCGCGTCTCGGCTGGTTCCTGACGCTGCCGGCCGGATTTGAGAACTTCCGCTACTACGGCAACGGACCGCAGGAGAACTACTGCGACCGGAACGCCGGAAGCATTGTTTCGCGCTTCGAAAGCAGTGTTACCGAGCAGTATGTGCCGTACATTCTGCCGCAGGAGTGCGGCAACCACACGGCCGTGCGCTGGGCGGCGGTGGACGACGGCCGGAACGGAATGCTGGCGGTGGCGCCGACCCTGATGGAGTGTTCGGCGCACCACTTCACGCCGGCGGACTTCTTCGGCGCGTTGCACACCAACGAGCTGGAGCCGCGGGCGGAGACCTTCTTCAATCTCGACCTCGCACAGCGGGGGCTCGGAACCGCGACCTGTGGAGAGGATGCGCTGCCGTGTTACCGGATTCACTCCGGAGTGCACCGGTTCCACCTCTGGCTGATGCCCTTTGCCGCGATGGAGGATCCGGGCGATCTGGCCCGGCGGTTGCTCTGACGGGCGAGGCTCGAAAAAAACGGCGCGGGGAGAACGAGCTCCGCGCCGTTTTTTATGTCCGGGGTCGGGGGGAGGGGCGAATCGGATTACGCGTTGAGCGAGCGGATCATCTCATTGAGGGTGGCTTCCAGCGTGTGACGCGGCTCCCAGCCGGTGGCGGTGCGAAGTCTGGTGTTGTCTCCGATCGTGACCGGATTGTCGACAGGGCGGAGCCGGGCGGGATCGACCCGAAGCTCGACTTCGATCCTGAGAAGATCGGCAATCTTGTCGATGACGGAATGGAGCCGGGTGCCGATGCCGCTGCATACGTTATAGACCTCGCCGGATTTCCCGGTTTCGAGCAACCGACAGTAGGCGTCGGCGACGTCGCGCACATCCAGAAAGTCGCGGATGACCTCGACGTTGCCGGTGTGGAGCACTTTGTCGCCTGATTTTCGGGAGAGCTCCACCAGCTGTCGGGCGAAGGACGGAACGACGAAGGTGTCGCGCTGCCCGGGGCCGATATGGTTGAAGGAGCGGGTCATGACGATATCCAGCCCGTAATTCTGAGCGTAGAGGCGGGAAAGCTGTTCCTGCGCGACCCGGGCGACGGCGTAGGGGTTGCCCGGGTGGAGTTCATACTCTTCGCGGAGCGGCATTTTTTCGGTGGGGTAGGGGCCGTACTCTTCGGAGGAGCCGACCGAAAGCAGGCGGCTCTTCAAGCCGAGCAGTCGGAGTGCTTCGACGAGGTTGAGGAAGATGCCGGTGTTGTTGAGAAAGCACTCCTCCGGTCTTTGCCAGCTGTCGGAGACGGAGCTCACTGCGGCGAGATGGATGATCCAGTCGGGGGCGAACTTTTCCAGCAGCGCGGCGAGTTCCGTTCTGCCGGTCAGGTCGAGCTGCCGGTAACGGATCCCCATGGATTCCGAAGCGCAGACCGGAGCGACGTCGACGCCGAGGATTTCGGAATCGTTCTCCTGCTGCAGGATATGGCGGATTAGATGTTGAGCGACGAATCCGCAGGCGCCGGTGATCAGAATTTTTCTCATGTGGCAATATAGTTCCGCCGGGCGGCTTTGTCAAGGGGAAAACCGTCCGGCGGAACCGGGAAACCCGGCGAAGGGATGTCGCCGATTGTGTCCCGGCAACCCGGGGAGGGAGCGTATTCCCGGCAATTTCTCCAGTCAGTGGAGACGGGCGCCTTCCATGCTGTACCAGGTGTCCACTCCGCAGCGTTCTTCCAGTTCACTGCCGGAATGCATTGCGGCGTGACCGTCGGCAAATGCCGCGGCTGTCCGGCCGCTGTGAATCAACGAGACATAGCCGGTTGCATTGTCTCCTGTATTTTTCAACAGAAAGCGAGGAAAGGGACTTCTCTGTTCTTGATCTGGACGTATTGTATCGGAGAAAATCAGCGTGGAGGAAGGTTTGAGCATTCTGGTCAGGTTGATTACTCCGTGTTCCGGTGTGTTGCTGAAGATCCAATATTTTCCGAATTTTGTTGCATCTTGATTGCCCCAGAGAATGCCAAAGACGCTGGCCCAGTAGAAGTAGGAAGTGGTGTCTTCCGGCCCCACCCGATTGCGGGAAGAGGGGCACTGCACCGATTTCCTTGACAGATAGCGCCCGCCATTGACGATTGAAAAATTTCCCGCGCTGCTTTGACCGTTGCAGAGCAGTGACACCCAGAGATTGTAGCTGGTATCGGCACTCCACTGCATGTATGCGATATAATAAAGATTTTTATAATCGGACGCATACTGAGCCTGAGCCAGCATCGCCTGTTTTTTGTTGTTGAGGCATTGGCTTCCTCTGGCGCTTTCCCGCGCCTTGTTCAAGGCGGGCAGCAACATTGCGGCCAGAATGGCAATGATTGCTATAACTACAAGCAATTCTATAAGGGTAAATGATTTATGCTTCATGCTTATCCTCCTGCGGTTTTTGAGGTTCTCTGTTCTTTTTCGGAATGTGTTTCCTGTTTTCATAAGGCGATCTCCCTGTGATGACTTCAGCCAGAGTTGGCACGTTTCACGGAATCGACACGGAATCCGGCCCGACGAGGTAGAGGAGAGCCGGCTTGACGATGCAGGTGGAACCGGGAACCGGCTGCGTTTCTCCCAGATGATTGAGGGCTTCGGTTATTTTTCCTGCAATCCTGAGTGCAGTCCTGGCGGGGCGGTCGGCGGTCCATACCGCCCAGACCTTTACGCCGTCGGGACGTTTCCAGCCGGCGAGATAGATATCATTCTTCTGCCGGAATACCGGAACCGTCGAGCCGGAGGGGCACAGTCTGGTCAGTGTCTTGTAGGCGGTGAAAGCGGGTTTGGGCTGAAGGGTTTTCCGGACGATGCCGAAATGGTCCTCCCGCTCGTCCGGTTTCCATTCTGCGGCACGGAAGTTGTACCAGAGCACCCGTTCGACTCCGTTACCGAACGCAATCAGGAAAGTGCGGGGGAGCAATTCCGCCTGAACCTCTTCCGATACAGTTTCGAATGCGGACATCGTGGTGCAGACAATAATGTTACCTTTGAGATCGCTGTTGAGCTTGTAAAGGGCGGCAACAGCACCTTTGTAATTGTCGGTTCCCGCTTCAATGATCGGAATGAACTGGTCTCCGGGATGAAGATTGCGATCATGCAGAAACCGGCCGGTCGCCTTGAAGCGGACTTGGAATTTACCGATGAAATCCGGGCCCGGCCGCTGGTAGGTCTCTTGACGGGGAACTCCGTTTCTGGTCCACCAGGCATCCCAGCCGATGTGAAGGTCGGGAAGATATTTTGCATTCACCTGTTTCTTCTGGATGCCATCCGGCTGCAGGTCGTAGTAGAACGGCAGTCTGGATGGCAGCACCAGAGTACCGCCCCGCTTGACATATTGCACCAGCGCCGGAATGAAGCGGGCGGGAAAGTTTTCTCCAATTGCCGGGATCAGGACCGGGCATTGTCTCGGATTGAGATTTCTGAGCTGGCGGAATGTGAAGCGTTTGATCGCCTTGAAGTATGAGAAGTTGTAACGGATGGTGGCTTCCTGCAGAAGCGGGAAGTTGTCTTCCGGGGCGTGAATGACTCCCAGGGTTGACTGCGCCGGGTCGATGCCGGCCTTTTCGAACGCGGCGGGCAACACATTGAGGTAGAACTTGTCCGGCAGCGCGGTTGACCAGCCCACTTCGGTGATCCAGATCGGTTTTTGAAGCCGGTATTTTTTCATCAGCGCCTTTAGATCCCGGAGCTGCGGAATCATCCATTCCGGAGTTCCCTGCCAGTGGTAGGGGTGAATATTCATGATATCGAAATACTGTCCGGCACCGGCCGCGAAGGATTTCTCGATAAAGCCCAGCGGTACGCCGGAGGTGCCGCCATAGAGAATCTTCAGATTCGGATTGATCTTCCTGATCTCCTCGCAGGTGCGCCGGAGCAGCCGGGTGTAGTTCTCTCCATCTGCCTTGTCACGCCAGAACCCGTCGATATTCTGTTCATTCCAGACCTCCCAGTAACGCAGGTCATTACTGTAGCGGGAGACCACCCGGCGGACATATTCGCTCCAGGCGTCGAGATTTTTCCAGGCCGGAGTCGCCCAGGGGACATCGTAGTTGAGAATCGGCAGGATGTTCATCTTCTCCTGCCGCACCAGCCGCATCAGCTTGTCGAAATGATCGAAATTCCACTGGTTCCGTTTCTTTTCCACCCAGGACCAGGAGAAGTCGGTGCGGACCCAGTTGATGCCGGCTTCTCGCATTAGAGGAAACTCCTTCGGAGCGAGCGACAACTCCCCAAGACTTACGTGAGCGCAGACTCCGTACGGATCGTTCAGTTTCGCCTCCGGCGCCGCCGCCAGAGAGAGTCCGGCAAAGAGCGCCGGCAGCCATACCGTTTTAAAATACATTGCAGCCTCTCTTGTTTCGTGTTTTTGGAGAAAATATTCAGGAAACATTGCATCTGTTTTCTGAACGACACACAAATTTTCCGTTCGCAGGATACACGTTCAAGCACAGGGAATGGTTATTCCCTGTGAAAAAGTTATTATTGTCGCCGCGTGGAATCAGGAGTAGTTCCGGATGATTCCCGTTCTATCAGTTCGACGGGAAGTATTTTGGTTACCGGGCGGGTGACTTTTCCCGCAATCTCTTCACAGAGCAGTTTTGCCGCTTCGAATCCGATTTCCCGCCGCGGCTGGCGGATGGAACTTAACGGGCACTCCAGACAGCTGGCCAGCGGCAGATCGTCGAATCCGAAGAGCATGATGTCCCGGCCGACGCGAAGTTTCAACTCTTCGGCGGCCCGGTAGATGCTGCGGGCAGCATAGTCGTTCATCGCCATGATGCTGACGGGAAGTGCCGCATTTCGCAGAAATTTCAGTGCTGCCGCATAGGGAGGTTCCTGTTTCTTTTCCACCGGCCAGAATTCCGGATCGTTGTCCGTGGAGGGATAAAAGAGAGTGCAGCGCTTGACATCCTGTTCAAATCCGCCGTCATTCATTGCTTGACAATAGCCTTGATAACGAAGCTTTTGAGTTTGATTTCCCGGCTCCGCTCCCAGATAGTAGACCGGGCGACGGAAGGTGACCAGCAGTTTCACCACCGCGCGGTAGACGCCACCGGCATTATCCACCTCGACGCAGGAGAGATCTACTCCTTCCACCGGCCGGTCGACGCAGACCATCGGAATTTTACGCTGTTGCAGATGGCGGAGCACATCGGCATAACCGTCGAAATTATAAGGCAGTATCACGATACCGGAGATGTCGTGTTCCTGAAGATGATGCAGATAGTCGAGCACCTTCGCGTGCCCCTCCGGACTCTGGAAAAGCTGAAATCCCACCTGGTTTTCGCTGGCGAACGCCTTGATCCCATCCGCAATGCCGATGGTCATCGCATCCGGGAATCCGGCCCAGACGGCGCCGATGGTCACCGTTTTCCCGGTCGTCGCCGGTTTGGCCGTCTGCTGTTTGAGGTCGGGATTGATCAGAGTGCCGCGGTTCGGCTCCTTGATGAGCACGCCTTCCTTGTTCAGAATGTCCAGAACCCGCCGGATCGTGGTGCGCGAAACCTGATAGTTCTCCGCCAGCGCATCCTCCCCCGGCAGGTATTTGCCGCGATCGTAATTGCCGCTCCAGATGTCCTGCACGATCACATCGGCGAGACGAACTGCTTTGCTGTTATATTTCATTTTTAAACAAATTGTTTTAATTTTCCGTGTATTTGTCTATTATTATACCAAAAAAAGGGGGTGATGTCAAGAGTATTGTTTGAATTTTTCTAAAAAAAATACAATAAGGCGAGAGAGCGATGGGAGAAAGCGCATATTTTCTGCCGCCGGGCGCTTGTTTTCGTCGGAAATATGCGTTATATTACAGATAAGTATAGAGAGAAAAGACGGTTCCGGTTTTGACTTGATTTTGTGGAATTCGGTCGTTATCAGCGTCCGGGAACAGAATTCCGGGAGTTGATACCGGGATTCCGCGAGTCGGCCCGGAGCCGGTTGCGGCAGGGGGGAGAGAACCCCGCACGCGGCCGGAATCCGATCCAGAATCGTCCTTTTCCTCTTTCCGTTCAACCTTCAGAAAAGGATACTATCATGGCTGAAGAAAAGATCGTTTTCCAGTTCGACGGCGAGAGAACCATGGAAATCTCCACCGGCAAAGTTGCCAAACTCGCCAACGGCTCCTGCCTGGTCCGCCTCGGCGACACCATCGTGCTGACCGCCGCCTGCTCGGGCGCTCCCCGCGAAGGGACCGACTTCTTCCCGCTCCAGGTCGACTATCGCGAGAAGTACAGCGCCGCCGGCAAGTTCCCCGGCGGATACATCAAGCGGGAAGGCCGCCCCTCCACCAAGGAGATCCTGACCTGCCGCATGATCGACCGGCCGATCCGGCCGCTCTTCCCCGACTACTTCTTCGACGAGGTGCAGATCTCCAGCGTGCTGCTCTCTGCCGACGGCGTCAATGAGCCCGATGTGCTCGCGATGGTCGGCGCTTCGGCAAGTTTAATGCTCTCCGACCTGCCGTTCCAGGGGCCGATCGGCGCGGTCCGCGTCGGTCTCATCGACGGCAAGTACGTCATCAATCCGACCCGTGCCCAGATGGAAGAGAGTAAACTGGAGCTCATCTACGCCGGCCGTCCCGGCCAGGTCATCATGATCGAAGGTGAAGCCGAGTTCGTCAGCGAACAGCAGATGAAGGAGGCGATGTACGCCGCCGACGTGGCGATCCGCAAACAGTGCGAAGCGCAGATCGAGCTGGCGAAGAAGGCGGGCCGCCCGAAGAAGGAGTACAAGCTCTACCCGGTTCCGGAAGCGCTCAAAAAGGCGCTCGAAACCTTCTGCGCCGACCGCATCGAAGGGGTCTGCACCATTCCGGGCAAAGAGGACCGTATGAATGCGATGGATGCGCTGCGCGACGACGCCCGCAAGGCGCTGCGCGCCGACTTCCCCGATATGGACGACAATCAGTTCGCGCTGGAGACTGCCAAGGGGTTCGATGACCTCGTCCGCACCGTAACCCGCAATGTGATTCTCACCAAGCAGTTCCGGCCTGACGGCCGTTCGATCACCGAAATCCGTCCGCTTTCGGCGGAGGTCGGTGTCCTGCCGGTGGTTCACGGCAGTGCGCTCTTCTCGCGCGGTGAAACCCAGGCGTTGGTGCTCGCCACCCTCGGCAACGAAAAAGACGCGCAGGAGTACGACGATCTCACCAGCGAGACCGGCATCTCCAAGAAGCGCTTCTATCTGCACTACAACTTTCCGAACTTCAGCGTCGGCGAAGTGGGCCGGATCACCGGGCCGGGCCGCCGCGAAATCGGACACGGCAACCTCGCCGAGCGTTCGGTCAGCAAGGTGGTTCCCAAGGACTTCCCCTACGTCGTGCGCTGCGTCTCCGAGATCATGAGCTCGAATGGCTCGACCTCGATGGCGTCGGTCTGCGGCGCTACGCTTGCGCTGATGGATGCGGGCGTTCCGATCACCGCGCCGGTGGCCGGCATCAGCTGCGGTCTGGTGACCGGTGAGAACGGCGAACGGCTGCTGCTCACCGACATCATCGGCGCCGAGGACCACTTCGGCGACATGGACTTCAAGGTCTGCGGCACCCGCGACGGAATCACCGGATTCCAGCTCGACCTCAAGCTGCCCGGCATTCCGATCGACCTTCTGTGCGAAGGAATGGAACGCAACCGGATTGCCCGGCTGAAGATCCTCGACGTGATCGAGGCATGCATCCCGGCGCCGCGTCCGGAGGTCAGCAGCCGCGCGCCACGGCTGGAGGTGATCCAGATCAATCCGGAGAAGATCGGCGCGCTGATCGGCCCCGGCGGCAAGAACATCCGTGCGATCACCGAGGAGACCGGCACCAGCATCGACATTGAAGAGGACGGCAGCGTCAAGATCATGGCGCCCGACAAGGCGCACCTTGAAGCGGCCAAGGAGCGGGTGCTCGGCAGCACCGCCGAGGCGGAGATCGGCAAGATCTATCGCGGCAAGGTGGTGACCATCCGCGACTTCGGCGCCTTCGTCGAGATTCTGCCCGGCGTGGACGGGCTGCTCCACATTTCGGAGATGGCCGACTACCGGGTCAACAAGGTGACCGACATCTGCGAAGAGGGGCAGTATGTCACGGTCAAGGTGATCGACATCGATCAGTCCGGCAAGATCCGTCTGAGCCGGAAGGCGGCGCTCAAGGAGCTCGGCGAGTAAGATCGTCTGACGGAGAGTATTTCACGGGCGCGGTTTTTCCGCGCCCGTTTTGTAACGGGAGGATGGTGGTATGGCAATGCGCTGGCTGCTGGATCCGATACAGCGGATTTTTCCTGGCTTCACCCGGGAGAATCTGCTCGCCGTGGCGGCGAAACGTTCGCTCGACCGGGCGGAGACTCCGCCGGAGGTGCCGGAGGGAGCGCCGATTTATGTGGCGGGATATTTCCGCTCTCATGCCGGAATCGCCTCCGGGGCGCGCGCGCAGCTCGCCGCGTTCCGGCGAGAGGGGAGGGCGGCCTTCGGTATCGACCTCACCGCCGCGATGGGGCAGGCGGAGACGCTTCCGTTTGACGGCGAGGTATACGACTGCCGCTCCCTGCCGGAGGATGGTGCGCCGGGAACAGTGGTGGTTTACCAGAATCCGCGCTGGTTCCTGATCGCGCTCGCCCGGATGGGGAGGCGTTTCCTGCGGGGCAAACGTATCGTCGGCCACTGGACATGGGAGCTGGAGGAGATTCCCGACTGGTGGTGCGAATCGCTCGACTATCTGCACGAGGTATGGGTGCCGACCCGTTTCGTCCGTGACGCGGTCGGGCGCCATACGGCAAAACCGCTGAAAGTGGTTCCTTATCCGGAAACGGGCACGCTCACCGGGAAGCCGCGCCCGTTCGCCGCCGACGGCGTGCTCCGGGTGCTCTATATCTTCGACGCCGGTTCCGGATTCGAACGGAAGAATCCGCTGGCGGCGGTCGAGGCGTTCCGGCAGGCGTTCGGCGACCGACATGACGCGGAACTGCTGCTCAAGATCTCCCGTCCCGGCATGTATCCCGCCGGCTGGGAGGCGTTGCAGCATGCGGCGGCGGGTGCACCAAACATCCGGCTGCTCGACGCGTTTCTGAAGCAGGAGGAGCTCGACGACCTCTACCGGAAAAGCGACATCTACCTATCTCTCCACCGTTCGGAGGGGTATGGGCTGACCATCTTCGAAGCGATCCGGTTCGGACTGGAGACGGTGGCGACCGGTTGGTCCGGCAACATGGATTTCTTCCACGGGCCGAATTGTTACGCGGTGGATTACCGGCTGGTTCCGGTGGTGGACCCGCAGCGGATCTACCCCTATCCCGAATGGCGCTGGGCGGATCCGGACCCCGCCTGTGCGGCCGGATTCCTGCGGGAAATCGCCCGGAAACACGGCTTTGCGCTCTGAATGCCGGAAAACGGTTAAAAAAAATTGCATTGCCGTCGTTTGACGTGTATGTTATGAAATCATTTCAGTTTTAACGTAGAACAGGTGGAATATGGCACGCGAATACGATTTTACCGCGATCGAGAAGAAATGGCAGGAGTACTGGGAGAAGAACCACACGTTCCGGGCGGTCGATTTCGACGCCCGGCCGAAGTTCTACGCGCTGGATATGTTCCCCTATCCCTCCGGGGCGGGGCTGCACGTCGGCCATCCCGAGGGATACACCGCGACCGACATCCTCTGCCGCTACAAGCGGATGCGCAATTTCAACGTGCTTCATCCGATGGGGTGGGACGCGTTCGGACTGCCCGCGGAACAGTACGCCGTCGAGACCGGAACCCATCCGGCGGTGACCACGAAGAAGAACGTCGACAACTTCCGCCGCCAGATCAAGTCGCTCGGCTTCAGCTATGACTGGGATCGCGAGATCAACACCACCGATCCGAACTACTTCAAGTGGACCCAGTGGATCTTCATGCAGCTCCACAAAAAGGGGCTGGCCTACCTCGACGAAGTGGCGGTCAACTGGTGTCCGGCGCTGGGGACCGTGCTCGCCAACGAAGAGGTGATCGACGGGCGCAGCGAACGCGGCAACCATCCGGTGGAGCGGCGTCCGATGAAGCAGTGGATGCTCCGGATCACCGAATACGCCGAGCGGCTGCTCAACGACCTCGACGAGCTGGACTGGCCGGAGGGAATCAAGGAGATGCAGCGCAACTGGATCGGCAAATCCACCGGCGCGGAGGTGATCTTCGAAACCACCTCCAAAGACCGGATCACCGTCTACACCACCCGGCCGGACACGCTGTTCGGCGCGACCTACATGGTGCTCGCGCCGGAGCATCCGCTGGTTTCGAAGATCACCACGCCGGAGTGCCGGGCCGCGGTCGACGCCTACCGGGAGGCGGCGGCGAAGAAGACCGATCTCGCCCGGACCGAACTCTCCACCGAGAAGACCGGAGCCTTCACCGGCGCTTACGCGATCAATCCGGTCAACGGCGGGAAGATTCCGATCTGGATTGCCGACTACGTGCTGGTGAGCTACGGCACCGGTGCGATCATGGCGGTTCCGGCGCACGACACCCGCGACTTTGAATTTGCGCAGACCTTCGGACTGCCGGTCAAGTGCATCATCGAACCAGATCCCGCGGCCGCCGCGGCGGAGAACTGCGACGTCGCCGCCGTGCTCGCCGGCAGGGCGTGCTGGACCGGGGAGGGCAAACTCATCAACTCCGCCAACGACGAGGGACTTGACCTCAACGGTCTTTCAGTGAAGGAATCCAAGCCCGCCGCGACGAAGTGGCTGGCTGAGCGCGGCCTCGGCCGCGAGGCGGTCAAATACAAGCTGCGCGACTGGCTCTTCAGCCGCCAGCGCTACTGGGGCGAACCGTTCCCGATCATCCACTACGAGGATGGTTCGATCGAACTGGTCAACGATTCCGAACTGCCGGTGAATCTGCCGGAGATGGCGGACTTCAAACCCTCCGGAACCGGGGAGCCGCCGCTGGCGAAGGCGAAAGACTGGGTCAACTACGTGGATCCGGTCACCGGCCGCCGCGGCCGCCGCGAAACCAACACGATGCCGCAGTGGGCTGGCTCCTGCTGGTACTATCTGCGCTACATCGACCCGAAAAATCCGGATGCCGCGTGGGATCCGGCGAAGGAACGCTACTGGATGCCGGTCGATCTCTACGTCGGCGGCGCGGAACACGCGGTGCTCCATCTGCTCTACGCCCGGTTCTGGCACAAGGTGCTCTTCGATCTCGGACTGGTTTCGACGAAGGAGCCGTTCCACAAGCTGGTCAATCAGGGGATGATCCTCGGCACGAGCTACAAGGACCGCCGCGGCGTGCTGGTGCCGACCGACCAGGTGGAGTTCACGCCGGACGGTCCGGTCCGCAGTTCCGATCGCGAACCCCTGACCGAGTTCCCGGCCAAGATGTCCAAATCGCTGCGCAACGTGGTCAATCCGGACGATGTGATCCGCGACTACGGCGCCGACAGCATGCGGCTCTACGAGATGTTCATGGGGCCGCTCGAGGCGACCAAGCCGTGGAGCACCAAGGGGGTGGAAGGGGTGCACCGCTTCCTCAAGCGGGCTTGGCGGCTGGTGGCCGACACCGCCGTGGTGGATACGCCGTGCACGTCCGCGCAGCTGCGCGTTCTCCACGCCACGATCAAGAAGGTGACGCAGGATATTGAAACCTTCAACTTCAACACCGCGATCAGTCAGCTGATGATCTGCCTGAACGAGTTCTCGAAGCTGGAGAAGGTGCCGCGCGAGGCGGCGGAGAACTTCGTGCTGCTGCTGTCGCCCTTTGCTCCCCACCTCTGCGAAGAACTCTGGTCGATGCTCGGGCACGAGGGATCGCTCGCCTACGAGCCGTGGCCGGCGTGGGACGAGGCGCACCTCAAGGTGAACGAGGTGGAGATTCTGGTGCAGGTGCTCGGCAAACCGAAGGCGCGGCTGATGATGCCGGTCGGATGCAGCGAGGAGACCGCGCGTGAGATCGCGCTGGGGTCGCCCGAGGTGCAGGCCGCGATCAACGGCCGCCAGATCCGCAAGGTGATCTGCGTGCCGGGCCGTCTGGTCAACATCGTCGTCGGCTGACGGCGGGGCAAACGGCGGATTCTTCTTTCGCTTTCCGGGGGAGAGCGTTTGAAAATCCGCCGTTTACGTGTTATTTTATATGAATATATCAAATCATTTCAAACAGTCTGGAGAGTGTCAGTATGTCCGGTCACAGCAAATGGGCAAACATCAAGCACAAGAAAGAGGCCGCCGATAAGGTCAAAGGCAAGGCCTTCTCCCGTATCGCCAAAGAGATCATGGTCGCCGCCAAGATGGGCGGCGCCGATCCGGATGCGAATCCGCGGCTCCGTTCCGCGCTGACTTCGGCGAAGGCGGTCAACATGCCGAACGCCAACATCGAACGCGCCATCAAGAAGGGCGTGGGCGAACTGGGCGACGCGGTCTTCGAGGAGATCGTCTACGAGGGGTATGCGCCGGGCGGCGTCGCCGTCATGGTCGAGTGCCTGACCGACAACAAGAACCGTTCGATCAGCGATGTGCGCATGGTCTTCGACCGCAACAACGGCAACATGGCCGGTTCCGGCGCGGTGGCGCGGATGTTCCGGCGCCAGGCGCACTTCGTCATCACCGGCGACTGGGCCGACGAGGACAAACTGATGGATCTCGTGCTCGACGCCGGCGCCAACGACCTCACGGTTGAGGATGGCGTGGCGGAGGTCTGGGCCGATCCGGAAAATTTCGAAGCTCTGGTCAAGCTCTTTGAGGAGAAGGGGATCCCGACCGAAGAGGCAGAGCTGATCCGCCGTCCTGACATGGTGACGGAGATCACCGATCCGGCGATTGCGCGGCAGGTGCTGCGCCTGGTCGAGCGGATGGAGGAGCTTGACGACGTTCAGCTGGTCACCGCCAACTACGAGATCGCCGATTCGATCGCCGATCAACTCGAGGAAGAGTAACCAGTTTTCGGTGAAGGAAGGAAGCGGCGGTCCCGGCGGGCTGCCGCTTTTTTCGTCTGGAGCGAAAGGAGCCGCCGCCCATGCGCAAATCGGAGTTTCATCCCTCGGAGATCCCGCCGAAGCCGGGGGTGTACGTTTTCCGGGATCGTTTCGGCAAGGTGATCTACGTCGGCAAGGCGTCGAATCTGCGGCGCCGGATGAGCTCCTACTTTCAGCCGTCGCGGGTGGCGCGGGCGGATGCGAAACTGCGTTCGCTGATCCATTCGATCGACGACTGGAGCTACGAGACGGTGCGTTCCGAGGATGAGGCGCTGATTCTCGAATCGCGGCTGATCAAGGATTTTGCGCCGCACTACAACGTGCTCATGCGCGACGACAAGCGCTACCTGCTGCTCAAGGTGGATTGGCGGGAGAAGTTCCCGACGCTCAAGCTTGCGCGGCTGAAAAAGAACGACGGCGCGCAGTATTTCGGCCCCTTTCCGCGGGGCGGGGCTCTGCGGATGACGCTGGAGTTTCTGCTGACGCACTTCGGATTGCGCGCCTGCCGTGATTCCGAACCGGACGAGGAGACCCGCCGCCGCTGTCTCACGCGGATCGTCAAGGAGTGCTGTGCTCCCTGCGTCGGCGCGGTCACTCCGGAGGAGTACCGGAAACGGGTGGAACAGGCGGTGGCGGTGCTGCAGGGGGATATCCGGGAACTTGCCGAAACGGTGCGCGGCAACATGCTTGCGGCGGCGCAGGCACAGCAGTTTGAGAAGGCAGCCCGTCTGCGGGATGTATTGACCAATCTGGAGAGCGTCTTCGGGCGGCGGAGCCGGGCGTTCTGGCGGCCGGAACTGCCGGATGCCGCGCCGGGCATGGCGGCGGTCAACGCGCTGGGGCGGGTGCTGGGATTGGAGAAGATGCCCGACCGGATCATCGGCTTCGACATCTCGAACATTCTGGGCAAGCTGGCGGTGGCGAGTCTGGTGGCGTTCCGCGGGGGGCGTCCGGACCGGGAGAACTACCGCCGCTTCCGGATTCGGACGGTGCATCAGAGCGATGACTTCGCGATGATGCACGAGGTGCTGGTGCGTCACTTTTCGCGGCTGCTGGAGGAGAAGCGCCCACTGCCCGACCTGGTGATGGTCGACGGCGGCAAAGGGCAGCTTTCGGCGGCGATCGACGCGCTGGTGGAGATCGGCTGCCCGCCGCTGCCGGTGATCGGGCTGGCCAAACGGAACGAGGAGATCTACCTGCCCGGCCGGAGCGAGCCGATCGTGCTGGACCGGCACGATCCGGCACTGCGGATGCTGCAGGCGCTGCGGGACGAGGCGCACCGTTTTGCCATCACCTATCACCGGGAACTGCGCAACCGCCGGATCGAGCAGTCGCGGCTGGATGAGATTCCGGGCATCGGCGACATCCGCAAGAAGCAGCTGCTGCGCGCCTTCGGTTCGCTGGCGCGGCTGAAGAAGGCGTCGGTCGAGGAGATTGCGGAAAAGGTTCCGGGCATCGGGGAAAACGTCGCCCGGAAGATTCTCGACAACCTCGCCGCTCGCCCGGTGCCGCCGCCGTCGCAAACTTTGTCTGATCGTCAGGTTTAAAATATCTTCTGCGCAACAGTTATATTAATTTATAATTTTTCTGATTTTCCTCTTGACATCGTTCTGCATTTATGGTATAATTAATGCAACGAAGGAGAGTTGGATGGCGCGCAGAATGGTATGGCCCGCGCTCTGCGGGGAGCTGGAGAAGCGGTTCGGGGAGTTGAAGCCGGGCGAACAGCTTCCGGCGGAACAGAGTCTGGCGGATGAGCTTCAGGTTTCCAAGTCGACGCTGCGCCGTGCGCTGGATGTGTTTGTGGAGCAGGGGATCCTCGCCAAACAACCGGGAAAGGGAAATGTTCTGCTGCGTCCGCCGCGCCGGATCTCCCGGGAGCTTGTGTTTCTGACCAGCGACCCGATTTTTTTCGCTCCGGCGTTGAAGAGCTTCTGTCTGCGGGCGGTGGAGCGGAACTACTACGGAACCGTCGTGGTGCTCGACGGCACGGCGGAGATGCAGCACCGGCTGGTTCATACCGTTGCGGACCGGGTTCCGGCAGGGATTCTGATCAATCATACGCCGGCACTGGAAGAGCCGGAATTTTTTCACCGGTTGGAGCGGGGGAAATCCACACTTTTGTATATGCAGCGTTATCCGGCCGGGATCGAGCGGGGAAACTTGATCCGGATCTCGGTGGCGGAGACGTTCGCGGAAATCGTCGGGCGGTTTTACCGGGAGGGGGCGCGCCGGTTTGCGTTGTATCACTGTTCCGGCATGGCTCCCGGCGCTGTCCGGGAGCGGGTGGATGGGTTCCGGGAAGGAGTCCGCCGCTGCCAGCTGAAGGTGCCGGAGGAGCGGATTTTTCTCGGTCCCGCCGGTGAGGCGGAGCAGGAAGCGTTCTTCTCTCTGTTCCGCTCCTGTCGCCGCCCGGACGCGGTGATCTGTGTCAGCGACCGCAGCGCTGCCCATTTTCTGGCGGAGCTGCGGCGGCGGGGAATCGATCGGACCGGAATCCGGATCTCCGGGTATGACAACTCCTATCTGGTGAACTACGCCGCGCCGGGCATCGTCACCGCCGCGCCACCGTTGGAGGAGCTGGGGGGCGCGGCGGTCGATCTGCTGATCCGGCAGAGCGAGAATCCGGGATTTTTACCGAAGACGATTCAGTTGGAATCGCAGATAATAGAGTTGAACTGACGATGAAAAACGCAACCGAACGGAGGCAGCGGAAAGGATGGAAACAATGAAACGACGGACTTTATTCACGCTGATAGAATTATTGATCGTAATTGCAATCATCGCGATTCTGGCGTCTCTCCTGCTGCCCGCGTTGGACAAGGCGAGGCAGAGCGCGCGGCGGATCGCCTGTTCCAGCAACCTGAAGCAGGTGGGGATGGCGGCAGCGAATTATCTGGCAAGTTACGATGATGTTCCGATGCCACCCAATTTCAGCGCGTACGGCGGAGTCGGATTCTGGAGTCGTTTCTGCGTTCAGGCGAAGTGGTTGTCGATGAAGACGGTGGCGTGTCCGGTGAACCCCTGCAATCAGGGGCCCGGCTGGACGGTATTGCGGGATTATATGAACAGCAACACGCCGCTGCGGGATAATTCCGACGGGACTCCGAATTCCAGCTGGGTGGAACTTGGTTATGGTATCAATCGTGCAGTTTCTTTTGTAAGTGTTGCAGGATGGGGGGTGCTGAAAGGCACACGTATTAAAAATCCTTCCAGAAAAATTTATGCGGGAGACTGTGGCAGATATATCGATGCCGATACGAATCGGCGCAGGGGAACGCCAATTCCGTACCTGTGGTCGAAACTTACAACAAGTTCTCAGGGAGTTCTTTTTCCATTCCATGTGAGTTCCTGCAACATCCTTTTTATGGATGGGCATGTTTCGAGTCTGACGGGAAAGATTCCGGAGGAGTATTACGCATCGCCGGTTGCAAAGACTTTTCAATATACAAATCCGCGGGAAAGCAATCCCTGGAACCTGCATGAGTGAGGTTTTTTGATGAGAACGGCAACGTGTTTGGGAGGAATCGGAATCCTTCTTCTGGCGGTTTCGCTTTCGGCGGAAAATCTGATCTGGAACTCCGGATTTGAACTGGGCTGCGGAAACTGGGAAGGCAACACGATCATGGAGGGGGTCACGCAGCCGCGGGAGCTCTGTACCAGTATGGAAATCACCGACCGCTATGCGGCGCGGGGGAAATATGCGCTCCATATTCCTCCGCAGCCGGGCCGGCTCGATACACTGATCTCCAGCCACAGTTTCACCGTGAAGGAGAACAGCGATTACAATTTTTCATTCGATGCCATGACGGATCAACCGGGCATGTCTGTATCGGTCGCCGTGACCAGTGTACAGCGGAAACTGGTCCGGGATGAGGCGGGGAACATTCTGCCGCCTGCGGCGCAGATGCGGGCCGCCCCGGAGCTGAAGAATGTCGCGCGGAAGTCTCTCCGCCTCTCCGGACACTGGACCCGCTATTCCATCTCGTTCCGCACCGATGCGGTGACGAAGAGCTGTACCGTCCGCTTCCATTTCCCGAAACAGAAGGAGGGCGGTTCCGCCTGGCTCGACAATATCCAGGTTGCACCGGGGAAGGAGACGCCGGTTTATTCCGCGAAGGCTCCGCTGGAGGCGGTGGTCGAGACTTCGGACTATCTGTATGAAAAGCCGGAGAAGATTCCCGGCGTGCTCCATCTGGTCTCCCATGACTCCGACCGGAAGGGGACGATCGAACTCACGCTCTACGATACGTTCTTCGGGAAAAAACGGAAGACGCTCTCCATTCCGTATCAGCTCAAGCAGGGGGAGCCGCAGGCTATTCCGTTCTGTTTTGCCGGGCCGATTCCATACGGCGGGTACTGCGTCTATACCTCGCTGCAGCCGCGCACGACCGAACCGGAATTCATCCGGAACTACGCCGAGGAACCGGAGACACTGGCGTTCCGGCGGCTGCGGCGCAGCGACGAATCCTTCCAGTCGGCGGCCTTTTTCGTCGCGGTGCCGACGCCGCACAGGCATACCGCGGAGGGGTTCCGCGCCGGGACCACCAGTTCGCTCTCCCCCGACGTTACCTCTACCGAGAAGATCGTGCACCGCAAGAACTTCCGGCTGGGTGACTGCGATGAGTACAGCCGCTTGATCCGGCTGGCGGGCGGGAACACCCACCGGGCGTGGGACCACACCTTCGCCCCGTGGAGCCGGGTGGAGCCGGAACGGGGGAAGTTCGACTGGTCGATCCCCGACCGGCAGCTGCAGGTGGCGGAGGCCGCCGGCGTCGATCTCATCTGTGTCCTCGGCGGATCATTCGGGAAAGAGCGCGGCCATATTCCGTTCTGGGCGCGGCAGCGCGACCGGAAGGATCCGGAAGGAGTACTGGCTCTCCCCGGCTCTTATGCCGCAAAAGCCAAGCCGGGTTACCGTTTTTTTCAACCGCAGCTGGAGGACTGGCGGAACTATGTCGCCGCCGTGGCCGCCCGGTACAGGGGGAGGATTCGATTCTACGAGATTCTCAACGAGCCGAATCTCACGATGACGGCGCCGATGTATCTGCCGTATCTGGAGAGCGCGGCGGAGGAGATTCGCCGCGTCGATCCGGAGGCGGTCATCCTCGGCCTCTGCTCCACCTCGGACTTTGGCGGGAATCTGGAGGATTTCGTCGGGCAGTGCCTGAAACTCGGCGCGGCGCGGTCGCTGGACTGCATCACGATACACCCCTACTGCACGCTGGACAACAGCGTGCCGAGAACGCAGATGAAAATGCGCCGCGACGTGCTGGCCAATCTGCGGAAAATCGGAGTGAAAGCCGGCCTCTGGAACGGCGAGAACTATTATGTACTACCGAGTTCACTGCCGTGGACGGAACATTCCGGGCGGGTACGCCCGGAGGACATCGCCCGCCATATTCTGGTCGACCTCGGGGAGGGCTGCGTCGGTTCTACGCCGACCAGCATGTTGACACTCAGTTCCTGTCGGATTCAGGCGACGCAGGCTGATTTCGGAATGAATGTGCGGCTCTATCCCGACGAACGCTATGCCGCACATGCCGCGACCATGTACTTTGTGACCGGGGCGCGGCCGAAACTCACGACGGAGCTGATCGGTCGCGGACTCGCCTACACCTTCCTCAACCGGGGGCGGCTGTATACGGCGGTCTGGAATTCGATTCAGCCGGGGGAGTTCAAGCTCAAGGTTCCCGCCCGGGCGGTGGTCTACGACATGATGGGGAACGGTATCGGGCCGGAAGGGGGCGAGTTGACGCTGGACGCCCGTCCCTGGTACCTCGAATGGCCGGAGGCGGAGACGGTGGAGACGGTGCAGGCCTGGTTCGCTTCGAAGCCGGTCAGCGGCGTCAATCCGGTTCAGATCGGGCGGGTGCTGCTGGGGCGGGAGAAGGAAAAATCCTTTCTTTTCGTACCGGTTCTGAACCTGACGGCGAAGCCGCTGCCGGAATTGAGCCTGCGGGCGGAATCCGGGCGGTTCGCGGAGATGGTCCGGGGCAGTCTCCGCGACATTCCGGCGATGGGGCATGGCATTGCCGTTCTGCCGGTCCGCCTGAAGGGCGGGGGGAAAATGCCGTTTCCCGTGCGGTTTGTTGCGAACGGGAGTCCGGCATATACTGTCGAAACAGAGGTTCCTCCGGCGGAACTGATCTCCATCGGAAGGCGGAAACAGAGCTTCGCCGTCACCCGGAACACGATCGGCAAGCCCGCTTCGGCGGCGGACCTCTCCGCGAAGCTCACGATCTTCCCGGTGCGCGACGGCGTGCTGACGCTGGAGCTGGCGGTTCAGGATGATCTCCGGGGGGAGGCAACGCAGGAGAGCTGGGATACCGACAGCGTGGAGCTCTATCTCGACCGGGATATATGGTTCGGGGATCCGAAGCTCTATGCCGGCGGCACCCGGAAACTGGTGTTCCTGCGGGGGAGAGGAAACCATTCATCCGGCGGCGTGGAGTGCCGGATGCGGGAGAATCGCGGCGGCTATGTGGCCGAGTTCCGGATTCCGGTGAACGGGGCGGAGCTGCTCGGGCTGGATCTCGCCGTCAACGACTCCGACGGGGAGCACCGCAAAAGCCAGCTGGTGTGGAGCGGGAATCAGGAGAGCTACCGGGACCGTTCCCGCTTCCGCCTGCTCCGCTTCGCCGATTTTGAAAAAAAGTAGAGGAAATCTGCTCATCCTTATTTCCCTTGATATGACTTTTCGTCAGAGGACGGTGACCAGTTCCACCCGGTTGAGGCTGAGGGCGCGAACGTTGCGCCAGAGCAGCGGTTCCTGCGCATGAATAGTACCGCATACGTCATTCAGAACGATCCTTCCGAGCGGTAGTGCGCTGCGTCCGCAGAACCGCAACGGTTCTCCCCCTTCCAGCAGCAGATCTGAAAAGAGGAGATTATCGAGCAAGCCAATCTCGACTCCTTCCTCCACCGAGACGGCAAGCGGACAGCCCGAGACCGAGATCGTGATCGCGCTGAATGCCAGATGATGCACTTCATGCGGACTCTGCCGAAACGGAGTTGCCAGTTCCCGTTCCCAGTAGCGACGGGGATTGTCAAAAAAAATACCATTCTTTCCCTTCAGAACCAGATTGGAAAAACGACAGTTCCGGATAAGATCATCTCCGGGGCAGCCGACTCGGATCGCCTGACAGGCGCTTTCCAGTACGCAGTTGGTGACGACCAGATCCTCCAGAATTACCCGATTGGTGTTCGCGTGCCACGCATGGCCGGCGCGAACCACCAGCGCATCGTCTCCGGTGGAGATCCGGCAGTCGGATACCATGAGGTTCCGACCGCCGAAGAAATGAATTCCATCATTGTTGATCATTCGCGGATCCCCGAAGATTTCCACTCCACGGATGATGAGATCGCAGCACTGGATGAACCACATGGTCCAGCGCGGTGAATTATGAAAATGGAGGTTCTCAATCCGGATGTTGCGGCAGTTGGCAAAGTGGAGCATCCGGGGGCGTTCAACCTGTTTGCGTTGATAGAAGCCACACGGGAGGATTTTTTTTTCATAGAAATCCGGCCCGTTTCCTTCAATGACACCGTACCCGGTGAGCGCAATGTTTTCCGCGTTTGCAGCTGCGAGTAAAGCGCGATTATGAGCGTCGGTGTGACACTCTGCAAAGAGAGGGTCGGGCAGGGCATCGTATTCTGCCTCGGTGTGCCCGCCTTCCAAAACGGCTCCGCAGGCGAGAAAGAGCTCTACGTTGCTTTTCAGGTAAAGGGTGCCGGTCCGGTGAGTCCCGGGCAGCAGGGAAACTTTGCCGCCGCCCTGCTGGGAGGCGCGGTCGATTGCCGGCTGAATTGCTTCCCCCGGCCGGATGAATGATTCGTAACTCATTTTATTCCAGTTCGGACTTTGTGATTTCATAGACCATGGCCTCTCCTGTATCCGGATGAAATTTGAGGAGCCCGTCTTCATAATGTGAGGGATGAATTCCGAGTTCAGTGCCGTCATGATCAATCCGGCGGAGCTTCCAGTTCCCCGGCGGCAACGAGATTGAAACCGCCGGCTGCATGCGCCGGACAAGTAATGGCAGCTTGCCGTAGGAGAGCAATGTGGTGCGGTCCGCGGAACTGAATTTCTGCATGGTGGCTGCAATATCGACAAGGCAAAAGAACAGCATATGATTGCTTTCTGCGAGGGGATGTTTGTCGAGGGAGACGACCGCTGCCGTTACAAATTCCGGTATGTCAGTCAGACGAAGCCGCTTTGCCCGAAGTGTTTGTTCTCCGCCCGCAACGCATTCGAATCTGGGAGCTGCAACCTGGAAACTTTTTTTCGTGATGGTGATTTCTCCGGTGGAACTGGTGATGGAGCGCTGCCCGGCAATGTTCCGGAATCGTTTCGGAATCGCGGTCCCCGACAAGGATGAGAGAAGCGTGACATTGTGCAGCGCCGCTCCCGGCATGGCGCCGCCAATGCGGGTGAATAACCCGAGTTTTGTGAATTCCGAAGTGAAAAAGCTGCCGACTTGAAAGAGACGTTTATCAACAGGATAGGCGACACCTTCCGGCGCAGCTGCGACGTCGCCGCGGAGGAATTGGAAGTAGACCAGATACTCCCCGAGTTTTCGTTCCGGAGATTGACTGTAATCGAAGTTGGAAAGTTGGACTGGTTGTGAATAGGCCTGTGCTCCATGCGACCAGGCAAAACGATACAGCCCGTCCCAGTCCTGAAGGGCAGGATATGCTCCCATCAATGCTCCGGCCTCGGTGCGTGAAGTATTCGGGCTGCAGAACTGATATTCCGTGCAGATAAACGGCTTCCCGAAAATTCTGGTCGGCATCATCTGACGCGGGTTGTTGGCGAATTGCGAGAGGGAACTGGCCTGGGAAACCTTGATCGGCAGCCGCCAGCGTTTGCCGAGGAACGAGGGGTGCGCCGTGTATTGGTGGTTGTCGACGAGATCCAGGAGTTTGCCGCGCATGAGGCTTAGATAGGGTACTGTATACCAGTTCAGATCGGTGATGAGGACCTTGCTTTTCAATTCCGTTCGGGCAAAATGCTTCAGTCGCTCGATTACTCTCGCCTGAAGTTCGTGCAGAAATTCATAGTAGGGGCCGGTTACCGCATTCAGGTTCTCCGGAGTACGGATTCCGCGCTGTTCAAGATAAGTTTCATATCGTTTGCGGAAAAGGTTCCGGGCGGCTCTTCGCCAGAGACCGGGCAGAGAATCCTCGTTGACAAGATTCACGCAGAAAAGAACAGGATCATCAGCCCATCTCAGGCCGGTATAGGGGTTCACATGATCCAACAGATTTTGCACATAATCGCACCAGTTTTGATAGACCGCCTCTTCAAAAGGCAGGAGAGCTTTGAACCCGTAAGTGGAGTTTGACTGGGCAGAAACGGAGGGCAGTTCACCGGGCCGGGGGGCGCGATATGAGAAGAGGTCGATCGTGATGTAGAGACCTCGCTCTTTGAGACAGTGCACGAACCAGTCAAGGCGGTCGAGTTTTTCCCGGGAGAATTCCAGAGATGATTTCCCTCCCTTTTCGGCCAGTTCCCGCTCAATATGATGGAGCCGTGCGGAATTATATCCCATTCTGGCCAGTTCATCCGCAAGTTTTGGCGCGTATCGGCGAGGAGGAAAGCAGGCGGATCCGCAAAGGTTGGTTCCGAACATGCGGATGCGTTTTCCCGGGGCTTTTTCGAATGCCAGATGCCCATTGCCGGTCGCAATGATGTGTCCAAATTTCCCAGCGGGTTTTTCCGTGTGGGAAGACAGATCAAGCACGGTCCCTGCTTTGATCGGCTTGAACGCATCGATCGGAACATATTTCTCGCCCGCAACGATGAACAAAGCTTCATCGGGACGCGGACGCCGGATTGCTCCGTCGGCGAGGGAGGCTGCAACCAGCATCCAGAGCGAGCCTTCCCCGTGGCGGAATAAGATTTTGACCGGATCCGGTCGGTCGAGTTTGATGCAGGTGAGATAAAGGCCGAGGGCGGCATGATCGTTGTGATCACGCCATACGACTGTGCCGTTCGGGAGATTTTCCGGATTCCACCAGTTTCCTGCATCAATGCCGACGGTGAGATCCTCCCGCTGGCGCAATTGGCCGGGATAGGTAATTTCAACGGAACCCAGACGGCTGTGCGGCTTGGTCCAGCCGGCGGCATGAAGCAGGTAAAGGTAAGAAGCTCCCCGGACGTTCGAAGGCAATTCGATTGCAGCGGAATCAGGCAGCGTGGGAAGATTCTCCCCGCGCAGAACAAGACAGCTTTTCCCATGGTTTTTCCGAGGATCGATCACTTGAAATTTGATGCCGTTGAAGACGCGCAGGCCGGGCTGGAACATCCTGAGATCGTTGGTGGGACCTTGATCGGTCCAGCCGCCTTTGCCGTCGCCGGGAGTTTCGTCTGCGAAATCCATGTTTGCCGCCCGGGAGAGATCCAGAGGAAATGAGTTGATCCCTCGGTAGTTGAAGGCAAGAGAAAATTCCGCGTTTCCAATTTTTCCCGGCTGATCGCAAATCGGGTAGAAGCGAAGAGTGAAGGTGTTCCTCCCGGAGCTGCGATTGTCAGCAACTTGAATTCGAAAATTGTTACCCGAGATGACCAAAGTACCGTGATTCAGGGGAATCATCAATTCCGTCACTTCGTTCCGGACGATTCTCATTGGTTTCTCCGGACGTGCGGGCAGGAGGAGAGGAATTTGGTTGACCCGCAGATTTTCCCCGGCAAATTCCGTTGCCGGCAGCGTTGTGATCAGAAACAGTTCCGCGGACGCAACCGCTTGAGCGGCGTCGAGCCTGCCTTCATACCGGACTGTGGCAGCTCCTTCCTTTGAAAATGATTCCGTCAGCTTGAAAACTCCAGTCGGAGTGCGAAAAGTCCCGTTGAAGCGCAGTGGCCACTCCATGGATGGAGATGGGAGGAAAAAAGCATCGCCTGGTTGCCGGGTATATTGCTTGTAGCCGGGCGTAAAATGGGCCAGGCGGAATTCCAGACCGCCGATTCGGAAGACGCCTCCTCCCTTGCCGATGGAAAGCTGGTCAGGCATCGCCGCTGAAATGGAAAGGCACAGAAGCAGAACGATAAATTGAGAAAACACTTTGAAGACCATGAAACACACTTCCTTTCTGCGACTAGCGACCGTCTTTGTTGCTCCAGAAATACCCATCCGTTTCCACATCCGCATCCAGTGGAATTTCCCGGCGTTTGAGAGCGCTGACATGACCGTCGGCGAACGTGACTACGGCGCCGTCCCCGTTCAGATGGCGCCATTCTCCGCCCCGGACGACATTGACGATGCTGTCGTCCTGCGATTTGTTGTTGGAGGCTCCGGCAACACCATATTGTTTGTTGCCGTGATCAATATCGGCAAATGCGGCACGCCGGGAGGGAATTTTTATCCGGTCCAGCCGGACAAGATATTCATTTTCGGCCGGCCCGTTCCAGGCGAACCCTTTTTCTGCGAAGTTGATTCCATACCCTCTGTGGTATGCAATAGCGCGGCTGGTGTTGATTGTCAGGTTCATGGCCGGACAGAGCAGAAATCCGATCGGTTGATAGATATTTCCCCGTTGTTCAAGATAGCCCACTTTCGTTGTCATGGGAGCGCCGTTTGCAATGAAGTTGATGCAGTCGAGCCACTTCCCCTGCGCTCCGACGGGATCCACGTTCTGGTTGGCTGTCGGGATGACTCCGTTGTTCAAATCGATATACATCTGCAGATAGAGACTGATCTGCTTGGAATTGCTGGAGCATCTCGTTTCTTTCGCTTTATCACGGGCCTGGTTGAGTGCAGGCTGAAGCAGAGCAGCAAGGATGGCGATGATCGCAATCACAATAAGAAGTTCAATAAGCGTGAATAGCTGGATCCTCTTCATGATGAAATCTTCTCCTTTATTGCTTTGCCGGGTTGCCGTTTTAAGATAAAATGGAACGTTTTCCGTTTCCTTTTTCATGGTACACCTCCGGTCCATGCTGGAGTTCTCATGAGAGAATTTACAATATCTTTCTTTTTTTACAATCAAATCTGCGCCAATCTTATTGTAATTCTGTGCCAGGGGCTTGATTTTTTCCCGGTCCGGTGTATTGATAGAAAAGAGAAGTGATTCCGGAGAAAACACCCTGTGAAAAGCTGCATTATGAATGTTGAACAGATTCCGAGGCGCAGCCGGGCGGTGTTTCCGCTTCGCCGGATCGGATTCCATTTTCCTATTCAGTCCCAGGAGCGTCGGAGTTACACCAACAAACTGGAACTCTGCCTGCGTCTTTCTTCCGACAGCAGCTGCGCCATCGATGAGATCGACGGCATCCGGTTCGAAACGCCGTTCCCCCATGTCATCCTGAAACTGCCGGATTCCGTTCATACCTATGCAGTTGAGGCCAGGCGTGATGCGATCTATCTGCAGTATGCTCCGGAGCTGGAAACGGCAATGCGCGAAGCGGGATTGCTCAATACACCACGCGTCTGGCAGGTGACCATCACTCCCGAAATACTTGCGCAGATTCACCATCTGCACGAAATGTTGCCTAATTCTGCTCAGCCAGGTGTGATCGAGCAAATCGATCTGGCGGCCATGTCGCTCTTCGAGTATCTGATTGCGCAGGATCCAGTCCGTAATCCGGTGCAGGAAGAGGTGGCCGAACGGATTGGCCGGATCACCACCTGGTTCCATCTCCACTTTACCGAAGAGATCGAACTGGATATGCTGCTCCGGAAACACGGTTTCTCTCGCCGTTCCTTTTTTCGTTACTGGCAGCGAATTCATTCCGTCGGACCTGCCGATTACATTCGGGAATTGCGAGTACGTCATGCTGCGGAACTGTTGATCGAAACCAGTCTGCCGGTTAATTCGATCGCAATGCGGGTCAATTTGCGGAACTTCTGCTATTTCAGCAGATTGTTCCGTCGTTATTACGGAGTCACTCCGCTTCAGTACCGCCGGAGCCATTGGCAGGAGGACAGGCGGAAAAGCGGGCTGGCCGATATGGGAGATAACCAATTTTTTTGACCGGAAAATTTGACAAACTCCTCTCTTCTGATTAGGTTGTATCGTCAATAGATTTGTGCTATATTATGCAAACGTCAAAAAAGGATGTAGGGAAAA
>OLGD01000789.1_pt1 | contig 57309 bp, 57 predicted proteins | sample 1605311 | NCBI WGS metagenome assembly OLGD01 (sample SAMEA3888917, study PRJEB22519) | human gut metagenome | biome: human gut; feature: human-associated habitat; material: faeces | place: Denmark | collected 2010
AGTTGCGCCTCCCAATAATCTCGTCCTTCGCGTCCCATGCCGTTCTCCCATTATTCCGGTTTGTGGAAGAACATACCACGCTGTCTGACTCAAATCTAGATGGGGTTGGCTGGGCGCTTACATTGAAAAAAACTTTCCCGGATTAACAGACCGGGAAAGTTTTACCGATAACGTTTGAAAAATTGCGCATATGATCAGCTATTGTTCCACCCATAGTTTAAATCAAATTGAGTTTGTTCTAATCAAGAAAGTCAGACATCAATAGAATTCTCCTCGTAGTAATAGGAGTAATCAATACCTTTCATAAACATTTCACGGTCATTAATCTGGTCGGTCAGAGCCGGTTCAAGTAGTGCTTTCAGACTGGTATTGTTGACTACACTTACCCGCATAGCTTCAAGGTATGCATTTTTGTTGACGGCACTCCAATCAATGCACTTGGATAGCGCGTGCTTCAGCATCAAGTCCAACCAAATACGGGTGGATCTGCCATTCCCCTCCATAAAAGGGTGAGCAACATTCATTTCCACATACTTGTTGATAATCTCATCAAAAGTGGATTGAGGCATATTTTCAATACTTGGCAGAATCGTTGAAAAATAGAGGGCATTGGCAAAGGCGAAACCGCCTTTGCTAATGTTCTTGGTGCGGAGTTGTCCGGCAAAATCATAGAGACCGCCGAAAATATAGGCGTGTATCTGCTGTAAACACCTGACTGTACCAGGTTCCAACGTGGAAAGCAAGCCACTTTCAAAGAGAGCATACGCTTTCTTCTTGCTTTGTCCATCAATGGTATTATCACTATAAAGAAACCAATCTAGAAACTTGGTTGCCTTGTTGTTGGGGAAGTTCTTTGCTAACTCAATGACACCGTCACTGTCAAAACAGTCGGTCAGGCGTTTTTTGCTATCTGGAGCAATCAATTTCAACTGGTTAGTGACACTAACCAGTTCTGGATTATCTTTTTTCAACTTATTTTTAAGATATTTCCAATAGTTGCGGTTCTTCCTGTAATCATCCTGTTCATTCAGCACGGCCACAATATCAATGGCAGCAAAGAACCATTTGGAATTGTCCTCATCCCAAACAGCCCTGACTTCTCGGTCATTAAAAAATCGTATGGATACCTTGGGCATAGGTTATATAAGATCCTCTTTTAGCATAGTTTTCCTCCATTGTAAAATATTTATCTTATTTATTCATTGGGAAAACTCTGAAAATTCTGGTACAAAACATGTGTCTTCATCCCAAACAATTGCAACGCTATATTTTGCACGTGTAAGAGCGACATAGAATTTTGCTTTGGCTGAAAAACTTAATTTATAAGATCTATTCTTTAACCATTGTATCATTGGTGCTGTTAAGTATATCAACGTATGATCAAAGGTCATTCCTTTGGATTCACCCATATTAAAACATTGAGTCAATTCAGAACACTTGCTTCTTTTGTCCCACCTTAATTGGATCGCATTTGTTTTAAGCAGATATTTTTCAATATCACTTCGTTTTACAATAAATAAACCATTGTTTGTGCTTAACGCTCTACACTCTGGACACTTGCAGGGTACCGGAACTGGATACTGAGGATACAAAAGAGAAGAAAAATCACATTGATTCTTAAAATTGCGATGAGAAACATTTAATGTCGTTGTGTCTATTTCACAACTTATCTTCTTGCCAAGTTTTTCTTTTATAAACTTCTCAATATTTCCTTCTGCATACTGTGAATGCTTCTGTGCGTTATGTGTCGAATATGTGCATTGACGGGGATCTCCAACAAGTAGGACTTCTTCAATTTCTTTCAGAAAGGATTTTATAATCTCCAAGTCATATCCGACCATGTCTTGAATTTCATCTATGTAAATACAATCAAAAATTTTCTTTAACCGCTCAAATACGGCATTGTCAGAACGCTTATTATTCTCAAATATAAATTTAGATATTTTATCTGAATAAATTTTCATATCTTCAGAAAAATAATATTTCAAAAAATTTTCTTCACCCCAATAAACTACATTCCCTGTTTTTGTATGATATCTTTTGCCTGATTTTTCAGATACCATAAGAAAACCTATATTTGAATCGTGGAGTAATGAGTTATAACAACTTTGATATGGTCGTACACAATGGACAAGAAGAAAACTAACCCACGGAAGTATTGTAACGTTTCCCGGAACACTTCCATACAAAGCGATAAATTTATATTTTATTTCAGAGGCGTTATTGTCAGTAAAAGTTGTTATTAAAATATTCTTATCTTTCCTCCGATGAGCTTCTTGAACTAAATAAGTAGTCTTGCCAGCTCCTGCAGCAGCAATTATTAGTTTATTACTCATCGCACCACCGTACTGCGTCTAGTATGTATTGAGGGAACAAAACTTTATTTGATGATTCAAATACTTTTAGTGCCCACCCTGGTTTATCATTTTTCATAAATTGAATTATTGACGATAATTCACTATGATCTTTTCTGTGTTCAATTTGCAACAAATCCTGTAGCGTTTTAATGTCGTTCTTATATAAATTGGCAAATTGAGGCTCTAATGTATATAAGGAATTGTCTGAATCTGAGAATATCTTAATATTTTGATTGCCCTCGTATTTAGAGTATTTATCTACAATATTTTTTTGATAATTGCCATCATTATCTGTTACAACAGCAACTTTGCATCCCGTACATTTGGCGATTTCAAGAAAACGCAAATGAGAAAGCCCCACAGAAATTATATCTATTCCATCTTGAATCGGCAATTTATTGTCATGAGTTTGCATATATGCTTTTTGAAAAAGCAATTCATCAGAATCGCCTTCCACAAGAACAGCTTTACAACAAAGTAGCATTCTCAAAGTGTCATATCCTGCCAGTTTTCTGAAAAAATTGAAAGTATCTTCTGACAATTCTGAAAATTTTAATGTTTTATTACCATTAAGCAAAATCAGTTTGTTAAATCCTAACTTATTGCAAACGAAACTTGAATGAGTGGATATAATAATTTGCTTCCCCAAATTTGCTTGTTCAATATAATTGATTAGTTCGTTTAGCTTAGTATGAGATAAATGATTTTCTGGTTCTTCAATTAGTATTATATTGGCTTCTTTGGCTCTTCTATGTCCCAATGCCAAATTCGTTTTTATAATGCATTGTTCTCCTTTGCCGATTTGAGAAAATGGTACATCATCCAAATAAGTCTTCAAAGCATGTTGCCATCCAGTGGCAAAATCCCAATCAATATCTATCTTTATATCTTTGGAAGATATTCTTGTTTTTTCTTGCAACCTCTTATTTATTGAATTAATAGCATCAACACCTCTAAGGGTATTGCGAGCTTGGCGATATGCCTGAATCAATTGAAAATTTTCTATTTCATCCAATTCATCTCTTAAGATTTGAGAAGCATAGTAATCTGAGCCACTTTGATATTTGGCCGCACTGGAATCAATAAATGATACTTTCAACGGTTGTTGTTGGGCGACAATACTTTCTCGTGCAAAAGACTTCCAAGTAATTTTATAAAATTCTATCGGTAATGAATTTATCAGTGATGGATCTTTCAATAATTCCGTATATGCTTCATTATATTCATCATCAAATTCCAACTTAAAGGTTATGCCACAAGCATTTTCATGATTAGAATTCCAATTACCTAAATATTTAGGATAAGATTCATTCTTGAAATATACTTCAATCACCAACGAAGGCAATGACGGTCTTTTACCATTTTTTATAGCGTTTAAATATTGGTTCACACATTCATTGTTAAAAATATATTGAGATAAGCTATACTTCAATGGGCGTCCATCAAGGGAACAAGTAAGGGCTAATAATAATGCTTGTAATACCGTTGATTTTCCTGCTTCATTATTACCAACCAAGATATTCATACCCTCATTGAAGGTAATTGTTATATCCCTAAAGCATTTAAAATTGGAAATAAATATTTTTTCTATTTTAATATTCATTGAAACCTTCTTGTATTACTATTCAAATTCACGATTTTTTTCAACAAATCACGGGACTGTTCATTGCCGACTCTGCTTAAAAATCCCGGCAAGCATTTCCCGTCCGGTCCCAAACTATCACCGGATTGCGAGGAACGGCGCAAATTAGCGGGAGACAACAATTCCAATGATTGAAGTTGGCTCAACCCTGCTTTTATTTTCTCTATCTCAGAATTTTTGAAATGAAATGCAGATAGGATTGAACCTTGAAAATTATAATTGGAATATTGATAAGACTCCTCGCCCAAAACCTTTAGTATTCCATCCTTAGCAGTCAACAGTATATCTCTTGTTTCTTTCATCCTGAACAGATTCTTCAGCTCAAAATTTGCCATAGCTTTAAAATTATTTACTGCTAAGCGTGTAATCATAGAAATACCGTCTTTCTGCAAGGTTCAGCCTGTTTCATAACAATATTCTTTTGTTCGTAAATATATATCCTATAATCATTTTTGCAAACGGCATGATGCGTATGATAAAAAAACTTTTTCCCAAATAGTTCTGCGGACGGGACTACATATCATCCCGTCCGCAAAACAAATGAGAAGCAATTTTCTTGCTGCAATTCAGAAATCCGGAAGATTCAACTTGACCTGAATGGAAATTTTCATGGTTGTTTTTTCCAGCAGCCTTTTCAGTTCCAGCAGGTCGTTTTCGTTCTCACCATCAATTTGAACGCTGGTGAGATGCTCGCGGTCAATCATGACCAGATGCCATCCCATGATATTCAGGACACCGGCAACCATTTGGCTGCCGACAACTCTGCCCGGAATCTCAATTTTCCTGTCGGTATTTTCCAGCGTATCATCATCGCGGTACGTGATGCGTTCAATGATTTTTACCATAAACACCTCCTCAATCCGATATAATGCGAATGCAGTTCGCGGGAATCTCCTGCTGCAGAACAACAGCTTCACGAGGAATTTCATTCTCCATAACAGGGGCGATATTGAGATAGCCGGTCATGTTTTTACCGCTGGGATCACGAACCAGGGCAAGATCATATGCCTGATTGAGCATACGTTCGACAATATCGCGGATCTCGCGGGCGCCGTTTTTGGTGGTATTGGTCTGCAAAAGAGCAAAATCCACGACTTCGGGAGAGTAACCGAGGACGTTCATGTTTTCCGGCAGAAAGAAGCCAGGGCGATCTTGCCGTGATTCCCGGATTGTCCGGAAATATTGGAGCTTGTCGTCAATGAATTTGCGGGTGATCAGACGCAGATGTTCCGGCTTGAGACTGTTGAAGGCGAAAATCCCGTAACCGAATTTGCCGAACCGGGCAACAAATTCCGGTGAATTGAACATCATCACGAGCCGCTGGCAGGCGGCTTCCGTTTTGCGCGCCATCGAAAGATGCGTGTTTCCCTGAAAGATTTCTGCACCGACATTTGAGGTGAAAAAGAGCAGGAAACGGGAAATATCATAGGTTTTGTTGTTCCAGAGCGTGACACGCCCGGCGTCGATCTGCTGGAGCATGTATTTCGCCATATCCTTGTGCGCTTTTTCAAATTCATCGTAAAGGATTGCCCCTTCCGTATTCTTTTCCAGAAAATCATACAGCCGTCCCGGCTCTTTTTCGGTATAACCGACCAGTTTTTTACCGACATCGGCACCGGCAGTCTCGCCGAACTCGGACATATCCAGCCGCAGGAGCTTCTCCTCTTCATCGCCATAGAGATAATGAATCGTCTCCCGGATGATTTCAGTTTTACCGGTTCCGGTCGGTCCGAGGAAGAAAAAGACCGTCGGCCTGTTCGGATTGCTGATTCCCAGATACCAGTAGCGGAGCTTCTCCGAAATGGCGTCGATCACATGATCCTGCCCGATGATCCGTGATTTCAGATACGGCTTGAGACCGTCCAGAAACTGCATTGCTTCTTTTGTGGATTTGAACATATTTTACCTCACTATGGTTTGATTGGTTGTTTGCCGGAAGAGCGCAGGAAGCGGAAGAACATACAGAGTCCCGTCCACCATGCCAGTATAATTCCAAGCTGCTTGAAGTCGAAAAGATGATATTGAAACCAGAGCGTCATGCCGACGCAGATCGCGTAGTAGCCGAGAACTGCGTCCTGCCAGATGACGGCTTTCAGATACTTCTGCTCCCTGCGAGGTCTGCCGGAAAACAGAGCCTTGAGAATCGCCGGAATCCGGTTCAGGCAGGCGCAGAAAATATCCAGAACCACGCTCCACATGTAAAAACAGAGCGTGCTGACGCAACAATAGAACACGTCATTGAAATAGCCGATGAGAATATCCCGGTTCGTAAGCACGAGAAAAAATCCAGTCAGAGGAAACCCCAGTGACAGCAGAAACGCGATGAAGCAGAAATAATCATTCGGCAGCAAAATCCGATATTCACCGATGTATTCGCCTTTGCCGATGGTCGGAACTTTCGGACAATGCCGCACGATTTTGGCACCGCAGACACGGCGGCATTCCTGCTCGATGGTGGAACGGACAAATACATTGCCGTTGTTCAGAATCCGTCCCGACTGCCAGAAAATGAATCCGACTTTGCATTGACCGCGCGGTCCGCCGGTCTGGAGCGTGGAAAAATCAGCTGGATCAACGCGATAGTCTTTCTGTTCGTTGTAGCCTTCAGAATAGGACAGCGACTTGTTGTCGTCGCCTTTCATCGACGATGATTTGGAATCGCCGTAGGTCTTGGACTGACGGATGATGATCTCCTGTCCGATGGACTTGGAAGCCCATTCGTTCGTCTCGAATTCGCCGTTCTGACAAAAGAATTTTGTGCCCAGATTGCCGAGAAGCGAAGAGGCTTTTTCCTTGCCGTAACCGTCATAAAGGTTGCCGAGATTCTGAGTTGCATATATGGTCAGTGTCCGGCTGGAACGGGCGGTCGTCTGAAACTTCTGATCGTATTCAAGACTGAAGAACTGGCATTCATCCGCCCATAAAAAGACAGGCGGGGCATTGTCGTCGGCAATGTCTTCCCGACGTTCGATCATGGACTCAAAGCAGTATTTGATGATGCCGGCGGCGTATTGCCCGATCCGTCCCCAGGATTTGACATCGTAATCGACAATCAGGATTTTTCCCTTGCGATAGAGGTCTTCCAGTTGAAGCGTCGATTGTTCGGCGGAAAAACAGCGTGCCAGTTCCCCGCGCTGCATGGAGTCTGCGGCAACGGAAAAGGAGGAAATCGTGTTGGAGCGGGTCCGTTCGTCAAGGTAGGCGAATTCCTCATAGAAAAAGGTGTGGGCAATCTGATATTCCGGCGTATCGCAAAATTCTCTTGGAATAACCACATCCAATAAATTGGAACAGTAACCTCTTTCTTCTACTGTTTCAGAAGAGGCAGAGGGCGCAGAAACAATGATTTCATGAATGTTTTCAATGTTGATCGGCTGTTGTGCCATTTGCAGAATCGTGATGGAGTTGCGCAACAACTGCTTGACGGCGTTATTCCAATACTCCTCGTTGCCGCCGCCGGAATTGCGCTTATCCTTGCCCATATTGACGATTTCCAAATAGAGATTGACAAGATTCTCGACCTGTCCGCCTCCACGTCCGGCACGTTTCGCTTCACTGTCGAGATAATTGAAGGTCAGCTGACTCAAAAAGAGCAGATCCCCGGTCCGGCTTGGCTTGCGCGGATCATCGTCCAGATGGGCTTTCGCGGCATATTTCTTCCAGGTATCGGCTTCATCCGGCTTGGCGCAGAATACCACACCACCATAACCGAGCGTCAGAAATTTGTGTGCGATCTTGTAAAGCGGCCCGGAACTTTTGCCGGAGCCGGTCATGCCGAACACGATGCAACCGGTACAGGCGTCGCGAACCGTCCACGGATTGCCTTCGATATTTAAGATGATTTCATCAAGAATGCTTTTTCTCATAACCATGCCAGAGATCCTTTTCAGCGTTCAAGTTCAGATTTCTTCGGAGAAAACAGAATGGATTTCGAGGCGGGAAGCCGCGATTCTCCTGTGGATGAGCTCCGTTGCGGCAAAACGGTATCCCTGAGAATGGCCTGAACTCCGCCGAACTGCCGCAACTGTTCCGCTGCCGTTTCCGAGGTCAACTGCGTCCAGGCATTGCGATCAGGAAGCCGTACTTGTCCGCTCGCGATCAAAAGGCGCATCGCATACTTCTGCATCGGACTCATCTTCATGCCGTTTTCTCCACTTCACCGTTCCATTGAGGTTCTCTGGCGAGGCGAAACATTCCGCTGCGGAGCATTCTTTTTTTCCATCGCCTGCTGTAAAAGCCGGGGCGGAACGGAGGAAATTCGCTTCGACGCCTGATCGACCGTCATATCCCGCCACTCCGGATACGGAATGTTTTTGATCAGCTTCTCTCTGACCAGCAGCGTTAAAAGACCTCTCTGCTTTGCAGTCGCCGGAGCATCGGGATTGTGCGTATTCCGCGCGGGATTGTTGATGTTCTGCTTGATCCACTGGTCGGCGGTCCGGAAGCGCAACCTGGTCAGGTCGATTTTATGCAGGTCGATCTGACCGCGCTGTTCCATTTTCTGCAACAGAACAATCTGTCCCGGCGTTGCCATCGGATGTTTGTAGCGTTCAATTTCCGCATTGGCTGCAATAATCTGCATTCCTTTGGAAATGCTCATCTGCTGAAAATCCTCATCCGCAATCTGCCCGATTTTTGCATCATCGATCAAGTCGTTGATCCGGGCGCGCAGATTCCTGCCGATTCTGGCGTCGCTGTATTTGGCGATCAGGGCGTCGTCCTGTAACTCGGTGGTGAATTTGATTTTTGCCAGAGCATCGCTGGATTGGATGTAACCACCTTCAATCAGATCTTTCAGTGCCGCCTTCTTGTCAAAATCCAGTCCGCGATTCACCTGATAAAGCCGCTGCACATCGGCGATGGTTCTGACTTCTTTTGCATTGAAAATCTTCCCGCTTTCCATGTAGGCGCGGCACTGGTTCAGGAGACCGGTTCCCGCGGATTTGCCAAGATGCGGTTTGATCAACTCCTTTGCCTGCGCATCGGTTATGAATTCCAGCTTCTCCAGAAACTCCCCCACGGTTTCAGGAGAAGCAATATGCCCTTCCGCCGCGAGATCGCGGAGAATGGAGCGCTGCAGGTAATCGGCTTGAGGCTGGGAGAACAGATTGGATTTTTTGAACTGCGGAAACGCTTCATTCTTCGGAACCGCCCGCCTGGGATATACAGTCGGCGTAAAGGTGTTCTCTGGATTTTTCTCATGCTCCCGGATGTATGTTTCCGCGTCTTTGCGCGTAAAGGCAAGATAATTCTCCCGGTCGATTTTCGGTCCTTTGCCGGACTCCTGCAATGCCTTGATCTGTGCCCGCAGTTCCGGTGTGACCTTATTCAACGCCCGTTCATCCTGTTCCTTGCGGTATTGAGCGTAGATTTCAAGGCGTTTCTGCGGACAGTCATCAAAAGCCAGTTCCAAAGCGGAAAATTTCTTTTCATAGACCGGAGTTCCGGGTATCAGCGGCGTCCGGCAGACCAATTTCTGCGCAAGCAGGATGTCCTGATTGCGGATTGTCTTGCCCGCAGCAAGATCGGACAGGTCTTTTTCGGACAGCGGGACCAACGGACGATGGAACTCTTTCTTATGCGTTTCCCGCTCCGGAACATGCCCGACAGAAATATCCGGACTGGAAAATTTACCGCTTTCCGCAAATAAGTCGAGCTCTTTTTGCAGTTCTTCCGGACTCATTCGCCGGAACACCGGAATCTCCTGCGCTTTGGAAAAACCGAGCAGCTTCTGCCCGCGCAGTTTGCTCCGATCCGCAAACGTTCCGGCTTCCAGCTGGTCCAGCTCCTCATCGGAAAGTTCCGTGACGAGCGGCTCGACGGATTTTTCCGCCTTCGGCTTGCCGCCTGACGCATAACCGATTTCAATCCCGTTACGGAACTCGCCGTTCGCCTGAAAATATTCGATTTCCGTCTGCAACTCCTCCGGCGACAGGAGTGCATAATAGGGTTTGCGTTCCACATCCGACAAAACGGTATCGACCTGCACCTGTCCGACCAGTTCTTCCACCGGGAGACTCCTGGCAAGCCGTTCCCATTCCTTGACGGACGGAGCACTCAGGGGTGAAAGGAAGGTATGGAACGTAGTGTCTTCTTCAAAGGTTCCGACATCACCGGGAGCGAATCCGAATTGAATCCCTTCGGAAACGCTTTTGCCGCTGCGCAATTTCTGTAACTCCTGTTTGAGTTCTTCGGCATCCAGACGGGTATAAATCTCCTGCGCAGGAACCGGCGCCTTATGCCGGAGTACCTCCTGCTGATCCTTCGAAACCGGAATCCTGGGTATCGGGATTTCCCAGCGATCAAAATGATCGCTCAATGCTTTGAAGTTGACGGACTTGAGCGGCTGGGAGAAATATTCCAGCCATGCTTCTCCCGCGCCGAACTGCGGATTCGGCTGCTGAAGCAAAGTCAGATTCTCTTTCTCCAGCCAATCCTTCATCTGCTCACGGCAGTTGTTCTCGGAAACGCCGATAAAACGCTTTTCGATGAGTTCATGCTTTTCATTTTGCGCTGCCGCATTGATCCACTCCAAAGGCGGCAGATTCATGCGGAACAGATCGCGCGCCTCGTCTTCCTGAAGGGTCAGCGGATTGATGTTTTTGAATGCGGGAATTTCCGCCATCTGTAATTTGTGCAGGAGTTTCACCTGATCTTCGGTCATGATGGACATTCTTCAACTCCTTTCTTCATGAGTTTTTCCCTTCTTCCGTTTCGCCCTGTTCCGGCGATTCCGGGACTGGTTCTTCTTCCGCTTCTTTCTTGTTCCATGCCGCATCATCGGCAACGGGAGGCTGCTTCGGAACTGGAGCTGAAGCGGAAGCCGGAGCCGGGAGATCGGGAAGCGGCGTATTCGGCGGAACCGGAGTCATCGGACCGTTCAGAAACGCCATGAGTTCCTCCGTTTTCTTTTGCTGCGTGAGGTTGCGATGCAGCCGTCCGGTCGCTTCATCCAACTTTTTTTCGCTGTTGCGCAGACCGCGAACGGTCAGAACTAGCCAGATGATTTGAAGCACCATCAGCCCCAGGAAAAAAATGAGAATCAGCAAAACAGCTCCCATGAGTTCCGATTCAGGGATCAGATCAAGTCGGTTCATATAAAAATTTCCTTTCTGTGCATATTGCAGTTTTGCCTCCCAATAGCGGTTGATTTTCTGAATCTCGCTGGAATGCGAAATAGCGGGATTCATGATTGGTTGACTTGGAAAATCCCGGAATGTCAGACAGAAAACACCGAAAACGGTCAGTATCAACTGAATCGCCAGCAGAACCGCAATCACGGTTTTCCAGCAGGATTTCCGTTCCGGAACAACAGGAATATGTTCGGCAGGTGATGTTGTTTTCTGCGCTTTCACTTCTTCCGCCAACTCCTCCATCCGGTCGGCGAGATTATCCTGAAAAAACAGAAGAAACAGCATGACGGGAAACATCGGATCGGCGGGATCGCTGAAATTGCAGCGCCGGAGCATCAGCTCGTAATCGTGCCGTTTCGCTTCCGGCAGATATTTCAGAAAATCCGTGAGGGTCAATTCAAAATTGAACGGTTCCGCCATACTGCATCTCTCCTTTTCCCGTCTCACATATCCAGATCATTGCCGCGTGAACGGGGACGCGGCGCTCTGTTCCGGGGAGCCTTCGCCTGCTTTTCCGGTTCTTTCCCCTGATCCTGCTGATCCCGTGCCGGAGCAAGCTCGCCGTTTTTCTCGCGCTGCTGCCCGATGTAAATGAGTTTGCCCATCTCTTTGGAGGAAATCGTCGCCCATTTATCGCGGGAAATCGGATTCAGCCGCCCGTCTTTGACCAGCCAGACAAACTCGTTGAGCTGGTGACGGGTGCGCAATCCATCTCCGGAAGGAGCTTCTGGAGCTTTCGCCGGAGCCGCCCGTTCCGGCGCCGGAGCGTTGCGGCGATTCGACGGGGGCTGATTGAAATCGACAGCTTTGGATTTCTCCCACGCCTTGATCTGTTTTGCGGCCTGTTCCGGTGTGATCGCGCAATATTTTTCATACGGAATCGAGTCGATCACTTTCTGCGCGACCGCCTGACGATAGGCGGTCTGCTGTTCCGGCGTCATTTGCGGTTTCATTCTTGCCATCTTCAGTTCCCTTTCGATTTTGTTGTTTCTTCTTTTTCGTGTTCATCGGGTTGTACTCCCGAACGGAGCGCAATCCGTTTTTGTACGGATGTCAGAATTTTCTGACGGGATTCAGTCCGTTCATTTGCCTCCATTCTGGAAGCAAAAAACTCAATGAACTGATCGGTGATTGCGTAATAATGGTTTCGCAGGCGCGATTTCTGCATGATGGTCGGCAGAAGTGTTTTGGGGCCTTTGCCGTGCAGATAATCCCGCAGAAGAATGTCATTGTTATTGAGCTTGCCGATGTATTCCTGTTCAATCGGTGATATGAAAAAGACGCTGTAATCCAATTCCATTTCCCGCATTCCCGGTTCCAACAGGGAGTCGCAGACAAAAAAGTTGTCTCCGTCCTTCGCGTTTTTGATGAGCAGATAATGCACCGGGAAATCAATGTTATGGAAATATTCCAGCCACGGTCCGAACGTCCTGACGGAATCCGGATCGGAAGTCACACAGCCTGCCACGTAAACATCCACATCAATTTTCCGCAGGGCATCCCACGGAACCGACGAGAACCATTCCTGCGTCGAACGGCTGGTTCCGGCTTTCATGTCCACAATGGTGACGGTCACAGGCGATGATTCATAAAGGCTGTTGATGACCTCATCCAGAGGATACGTTTCTTTCTGTTCATCCAGAAATCTGCAATGCTCCTTCATCAGCGTGGCGAGCGTCCGGTTCTCATTGTCCGTATCATAAACGCTCAGAGAGAGTCCGAGATCCTCAGCCGCCCCCGCCAGCATCGCGGAGGCAAAGGATTTTCCCACGCCTCCTTTGGTTCCGGCAATAAAGATCAGCATCCGTTTCATGGCTGCGCCTCCTGAAGTTCGATTTCATCCGGGAGAGAATCAAGCAGCCTGGAAAGCTCCTGACTTTCCGCTTCGATTCTGCCGTGTTTCATCGTGTCAAGTTCTTTTACCACGCTTTGCAGCACCTCCTGATAAACGACCATCAATGAAGTGCGTTTGAACTCGATTTCCGCCTGAATACGGAGTATGTCGGAAATTTCCTGAGACTTCCGGTATTCCCTGTAATGCAATGCTCCGCTCATGGCAAAGGCGATTATGATCAGGGCAAAAGCAATCCGCTGTTTCATTTCTGTCCTCCGAAGTTCATGGTATTGCGGTCGTTGAGACGCTGTTCCAGCAATTCGATGTATTTTTGCATTTTCTTGATTCCGTTCAGCAGACTGACCGTGTTTTCATTCTGCTTTTTGAGTTCTTTTTTCAGCAGAAGGTTTTCCTCTGCCAATGCCTGATGCTTGCGGTCGATTTCCGACATATTCCTCTGAAGTGTGTCAAGCCCATGTTTGACCTCCCGCGTTTCGGAAAGCGAACGGTTCATCTGCCCGAGCATCGAATCCGCATACTGTTCCTGCAATTTCCGTCTGGCGAAACTCTCCGGATTGGCGTCATACTGCGGAATCAGATTCCACTTCGGAGCAGTCTCAATCCGGTAGACCGTTCCGGCTTCGCGCATGGTGCCGGAACCGGGATCGACCAGACGGCCGACCGAATACATTTTCACCGAGGCGTTGGTCAGATACTTTTCCTGCGAATCTCCGGGAATTTCCTGCCCCGCCATATAGAGCGGTACGGAGGTGTATTCCTTCGGTTCGGGCGTTTCCGGTTTCGACTGGCAGCCGACTAGAGCGACAGCGGAGAGTCCGGCGAGAAGTGCGATCATGTTCTGTTTCATTTCAACGTATCCCTTTCAATTCTTTTTGGAGTGATTTCGGAAAAACTCCGCCGAGCGCGTCGTGAAGCTGTGAAGCGCGTTCAACCGAAGCGTCGGCGGAGCTGTTTTTCTGTTCCCGGGCAAGTTTGACCTGTTCGAGATTGTTCAGCACGGTATCCGCAATCGCGGCCTTTTCCACATCCGTCACCTGCTCAATATAGAGATAAAATTCCGTTCCGGCAGGCACTCGGATGTAATACGACTCTTTCGAGATTTTGTCCGTGATGTTTTCCAGCGCGACGTTGGAAAGAGTCTCGAACGCTTTGGCAAGCGCATTCTTCGTGGAGCCGTCGTTTTCGGTAACAATGGTTGAACCGTTGTCAAAGGTCTTGGTCGTTTCAAAACCTTCCGAAAGCCCGCGGGCGAACGCCATCGTGTATTGGAGCATCTCGTTCAGATTCGCGTTGCCCATCACGCGGCCGGGAATCCCCGCCGCCATATCGGTAATGGTGGCTTTGCTCTTGTCGCCTGCCTGATTCGACTTCTCCAGCACCCGTCCCTGAAGCTGGAGTTCCATGCCGACCTGACCGGAGGTAATCTGCCAGACCAATATGAAATTGCCGTCGCTCATCATCCGGTTGCGGACGCACGAGCCCATCTTGCCGTGAACTTCCGTTCCAGCGGGAATGATCAGCTTGCGCTCTCCCTGCGCATTGGTCCACCAGAGATCCTTGATGACAATGGCGATCAGCGGAGTGCCATCGACGTTGGACTCCAGAGTATTCACGAGCTTGCAGTCCAGCAGCCGCCCGAACGGAGCATAACGGGAAGAGAGGAACGTATCGTCTTTTGCCTCGGCGGTTCCCTGCGCGGCGCTGAGAACGAAAATCCGCGATTGAAAGCTGTTGCCGCGTGCATTCGTCTGCGAATCCTTTTTGATGCCGAGCATTGAGGCCAGATCACGTTCACGCGGAATCCGTTCGCTGCGTTCCACAAGTTTTTGACGGGCGTTTTCTCTTGCAGTGTTTCCACTGCCTTTCGGCAAGGCAGGTTTGGGCGAACGGCTGTCGCCGATGACCGGAGGCGGCGTTTCAGCCGCAGCTCCGGAATCCGAATCCCGATCCAGTTTGAAGCGGGGAATATCACTGCCGATGTCCAGCGGCGCCTTTTCTTCCTGCCGGAGCTCCGTTTCCTGAACGATGGAATTCGGATCTTCGTTCCGGTTCAGCATCGGAACCAGAATCAGAGCACCGGTTATCAGCAGTGTGCCGAACATCACGATTTTCGATGTCGGCGATTTGATGATGTTGACGAGTTCAGTGCCGGTCATGGTTATTTTCCTCCGTTGCCGTCAGACGGCTTCCATCTGCGGACCGTATCTTCCGTTCGCTGTTGAATTGCCCGGACGTTTTCCTGCGTCTGCTTCCGCATGGATTTAAGACTGGACACTGCGGCATTCTGTGTTTCGAGGACCGATTTTTCCTGTATTTCCCGTTCAAGATCGGCTTTCTGAGCTTTCCGTTCCTCAATCTCTTTATCAAGTTCCCGACGAATCAGGTCAGCGGTCTTGATCTCCGCTTTCAGACGCTGATCGGCACTCTCAAGCATCTGCTTTGCCTTTTCTCTGGCATCTTCTTCAAGCTGAACGGCATTCTGGAGTTTTTGTACCGTTTCCTCTTTTTCCGCCTCCAACCTTCTCTGAATTTCAGCAAAAGAGTGTTCCATTTCCGCTTTCAGGAGGGCGAACTCCTCCTGCTGCCGTTTCAGCTCCTTCATCAGCTGCTCCGCGGTCTGAATCTTTTTCTCGGCCTCTTTTGCCTGTTCTTTCAGCAATGCCGCCTTTTCCGCTTCAATGCGCTCTTTTTCCTTGAGTTCATTTTTGACGGATTGAATATTTTCAAGGTGCATTTCCTGCGTGGTCAGGGCGATCAGCCAGTCGTTGTCGGCTTTGAGGTTGTTGCGGCCGCCGCGCGGAGTGGAGGTAATGCCGAACCAGGCATATGTTTCCGATTTCGGCGGCATAATCCCGGACGCATCGGAAACGCTCATATAATAGATGCCGTCCCCCGCATGAGCGGAAAAGGAGTGCTTGTCATATTTGATCTCATTCTCCGTCAGATTGGCCAGACGCAACTTGAAAATGATCGTGTCCTCTTCCTCGAACCGGATCGCTTCATCAAGATGAATGTCATACTTGCCGCAATGGTAACGGTTCCTGAAAAGCGCCCGCTCCACGCCTGCAAGTGAATCCGGATAAGTCTCTTTCAATACATCATACTTTTTTGCCATGTCGATCAGAGAAACCAGCCTTGCGGGAGTCACTTTCGGCGTGCTGGTAACGACGTTGTCTGTAAAATTCCGCCTACCGGAACTTTTGCCGAACACCACCGAAGCATATGCCTCCTTGTCCGACTGGATCAGATAGAGAATGTAAAGTTGGCGGTTGTAAGTGACGGTCAGCGTCGTGGAAACGCCCGGTTTCAACGCGGAAACGTTGAAATAATAGGAACCGGGCTGTGCCGCGATCTGAAAATCGGTTCCCTTGCCGTCGACGCTGATATTCTTTCCGGCGATTTCCGAAATTCTGGACGGAAACTGAATTGTGGTCACGCCGTCGTTCATCTTGACGCAGATGCGGTAAATTTCTCCCTGCATCAACCGGTATTCGATATATTGATTCTGCAGCCGGATCTCCTCCGGCGTCGGTTCATTCGCCATCACAGTAACGGCGGTAAAAAATGCGAGAGCGAGTGATGATAACAGCTTCATTTCTGAGTCTCCTGATGTTCCAGTTGTGAATATTTCATGTTGGTGATGATGAACGGATAGCGGCTGCCGTTGGCGGTATCGTAGTTGACCTGAAGTTCCAGATTCAGCTCAAACTCCAATGTAAAGGTCCGCTGCTCGTTGTGCGGCGTGACATAGTAGCGGATTAACTGTCCGCTCACCCGCGCAAACGATCTTCGGCGGTCCGCCCGCAGAATCCGGATGTTCAGCACTTCCGGTTTCTGGTGCATTTTATATTGTTTGAACTGCGCCGCTTCCGATGCGAACTGCTTCTGCGCTTCCTGTCTGGCTGTTCCGACGAACATCGCATCCAGCAGTTCCCGGTTGTCGAAACCGTTCGGATTGCGCATCAGAAAAGCGAAAACCGCCTGTTTGACCTGATACTCATAGAGTTGCCGGAGCTGCTGATCGGAGGTATACTCCGTGATATGATAACTGTTCGCCCGATCCATCAGAATCAGACGGTTGTTGTCCCGCCACTGATACATCAGAAGCGGTGTCAGCAGCGAGAGCGGCACATAGATCACAAACGCTTTTTTCAAGATTTCATGGATGCCTTTGTAAGTCATTTCGCACCATCCTCTCCGGTTGTCTTATTGTCGAAAATGGTTTTCTCCTCGTAGGTCATGCGCAGAACCCGCAACGGGAACGCCTTCTCATCCGGCGAACGGACCAGCCGCAGTCCGAGCGTGAATTTCAACTTCTGCGAATACGGGATTTTCATGTAGACGCCCGTCCGGTGAAGCGTCCCGTAAACGAATGCGAGGCACTGTCCCGGCGCATCGCTCAACGGCAGCAGTTCCACTTTCCGGATTTCCGGAAGCTGCCGGATCTTCTGTTCCGTGAATTCGTCTTTGCTTTTCCGGATGATGTCGCTTAACGACTTCTGCGCGGAACGTCCGAACAGGGCTTCGCAAAGCTGCCGGTGATCGTGTTCAAAACTCCGGTCGAGAAACGCAAACGCACAGCGCCGGGCGATATTCTCCGCCGTCTCTTTGCAGAGCACGTTTTCACTGCTTCCGCGATAGATGCTTCCCGCCTCATCCACCACGATGACGCGATCCGGCATCCGCATATATTCACGACCATAGTAAATGCCGACGATCAGGCAGACCGCCGTGGCGATGTGCAGCAGGCTCCAGCGAATCACGCTGCGTTGTTCCCGGATGACCTGTTTCTGCGGAGATGAAAAAGAACTCCGGACATGGGAATTCGGGTTGTTGGGGGTGTGTTGATGAACCCCATGCCCGGAGTTGAATTCAGATCGTTCATGATTACTCATGGCTTTCTCACTTTCCCGGCGATGCGTTGGCGGCATCGTCGATTTCCTGCGCGGCTTTGTTCAGCCCTTTGGCCGCACTGTCGCTTCCGCTCTGCGTCGCCTTTGCTGCGCTCTTGGCGGCATTGGCGGCTCCGGTGGCGGCAGAACTTCCTCCCGTCACAGCTCCGGCGGCAGGCGCGGCAGTCCCTGCCGTGGCAAGCATGCTTCCGCCGACAACAGCTGCGTTGAATGCTTTTCCAACTGCCATTGCCATCAGACCGACCGGTGAACCGGGACTTCCGGTACGGAACAATTTCATGTAGAGAAACGGCAGAACCACATACACGACTCCGGCGATCAGCGCATAGGCGATGCCGAATCCGATGTAGCCGAGAACCGTGCCGACCGGAGCGGACAGCGCCTGACCGCTTCTGGCAAGCGTCCAGAACGTTCCGTTGCTGCCGAGCCCAAGCACATTCCACATGTGTTCCGCCAGCCAGATATTGCACAAATCCCCGAACAGAAAACAGAGCGGCATCAGGGCGATGCCGACCGTCGTCACAATGAAGTTGACGCCGATGTGTTTCGTTTCCGGAATCAGCATCGCCGCAAAAAATATCGGCGTCAGGCAGAGTGCCCCGTTATAGAGACACTTGAAGATGAAATACACGATGTCCCGGATGGTCTTGCCGAGGAAAATGCCGTTGACGTAGAAAATATTGCACATTGCCGCCTGAACCGCGTGCAGCATACTTTCCGGGAAGTGGGCGATTTTCTGCGCCAGACTTTGTTTTTCGGCTGGATCTTTGCCGGCGTTCGGCTTCTGTTCCGTCAGCCAGCAGAACATATTTTCCATCGTCGTGGACGTTCCCTGCGAGTAGGAAGAAGTGGCATTCTGCACCGCGTCGCAAATCTTCGGGAAGGAAAAGATCATGACCAGCACCACCAGCAGCGAACCGATGAACCGGACTCCGACATGCTCTCCGAACTGCGTGTAATTCCGCACAATCGCCAGCAGGAAAATGCACAGCGACACGGTCAGCGCAAAGTAATGAATGCTCGACATCGCCGTTGCGATCAACTGCTGGACATTCGCGGATGAGGTCAGATTGACCGCCGTATTCCCGATCCGGATACTGGTATTGACTGTTGTTGCAAGTATCATCAGAACACCCGGCAGTTGTCGAAAACACTGTTGATACGGTCCCACGAATTTTTCTGATTCGTGTAACGGCTTCCGCGCTCAATCGCCTCTTTTTCCAGCAGATCGTATGCGGCGGCTTCCTGCGCCTGATTCATCTCATCCTGGCCGTGGATTTCCAACTGCTTGGCAACGGTCCGGTTGATGGAGGAGATGTTCGTATTCATGCGCGCCAACTCTTCCGCGATGAATACGGATACCTGTTCATTCGCATGGGCAATCTGCATCAGGTCGGCAGTGCCGGAGCTGACTTTGGATTCCAGCACTTGATCTTTCGTCCGGAGTTTCGTCAGCATGGTCTGCGAGATTTCGTCGCTTTTATCGGCAAGTTTTTCCGATGCCTGCGCATAATTCTGCATCTCAATCCCCCGGTCGGCGGATTGTTTCAGGACATCATTGCCGATGATCCGTTCGGCCTGCTGAAGCAAAGTCGAATTGTAATTCCGGTTGGTCGAGGTCGCCGTCTGCCGCAGAATCGTATTCAGCAGCAGGAACATCTGCTGTAGATTTTTGACATCGGAAAAGCCGCAGGAGAGAAACGTTTTCAAATTCCGGGCATTGCCGACATTCGTGTCGATCCAGTCGTACATTCGGACCGCCTGCTTGTAGATTTTGACACACTCCTCATACTGCTTGACACATTCCTCGTAAATTTTGACCTGTTCGGCAAAATCCTCTTTTCCCTGCTGAATCAGAGTGGACATATTCGCTTTCTGAACCGTCTGAAAAGCGCTGTCCATCGTCTTTTGCAGCGTCGCCAGCAGATTGTTTGTCGCGTCGAACACCGGATACGCGGCAAAACTGCTGAGTGGAAATGCCAACAGCCCGATTAAAATGAGTGTTGCTGCCTTTTTCATGAAATACCTCCGTCAATCGAATGCCCGAGTTGTCTTGTGACATCTTCAAGCCCGCGTCCGATGGCACGGGCGATGCCGTGTTCGGCCCTCCTGCGCTGCTCTTCATTCAGTTCCCGTTCGAGGATGCCGAGCCGTTCCCGCGGGAGCGTGGCAAGAAGTTGATCCGCCTCACCGGCCGTAAGATTTTTCCACTTCGCATGATCGCAGGCAAAGGGATTCGGATGAAGCCATTCCCTCTGTACAGCAAGCCGGAGCAGTTCCCGCTGCCGGGTTGTCGCCGGCGCATTCGACGGGATTTGTACCTGGGCTTGAGTGTTTTCCTTTTCTTCTTTTTGCTCATGGGATTCCTGATTTCGTTGGTTGGGTTCCTGTTGCATTTGAGATTTCTTTTTCCTGCTCATATTCACCTCCGATCTGTAACGACCGGAAGCATGACGGAACCGGGCGTCCGATTCGCTCCGTCCGCCGGATAATCGGCAGGGATCTGATAGTAGATCACCTGCGAATCCGGCTGATTTTTCGCCTCATGCAGTCCCTGGATATTCCAGTAGAGCGATTTGGTCGCGTTGGAGTGCCCAAGCTCATAGCCGGTGCGGAACTCGTCTTTCTTTTCCTGATCAACGCCTTTGGTGATGAAAAGCCCGGCCAGCCAGCCGATCAGACCGCCTCCGGCAGTCGCGGCAAGGCGCGTGCCGTCGGACTCGTCTTTTGCCGCGAACGCGCCGAGACTGGCTCCGCCGATGGCAAGCCCCGGCGCCACCAGTTCCGAAGTCGCCATATTGCCGACGGTGCTGCATCCGGCCGCACCAACAACGATTCCCGCAGCCAGAACCGCGGAAAGGATTCTTCTGTGCTGTTTCATATAAGCCCTCCTGATATTGAGTTAAAAATCCAGAGCCGTGGTGTCGCTGGTACGGAGATCCCGGTCGTCTTTGATTTCATCCTTGTTCGTTCCGGAATAGTTGTACTGATACCCGTTCCCGGTGGTCGAAGAGTGATAGCCGGAATAGGAACTGGTCGCCAGCGTAACGACATTGTCGCGCAGTGTTTCGACCTGGCCGAGGAGATCGGCAATCTCCGCATTCAATTCGCCGACATTGCCGTCCACATACTCCTTGAGTTCATCTTTCAGATTCGCAAGTTCATCGCGCAACGCCTTTTCCAGATTCGCAACCGTCTCCTTGAGACCGTTGATCGCTTCCCCCTGCTGCGCGATGGTTTCGCCCTGTTTGGCAACGGTGTTCTGCAATGCCGCCACCAGTTCCTGCAGCTCCTTGATCCATTTGCGATGCAGAGCCAGTTCCGAGGTAGAGCGCAGTTCCATCACATAGCGGATGTTTTCAAGATCGTTCTGCGCCGCATAGTATTCGGAGGTCAGTGCGGAAAGCTGTTCCTCCAATGCGGAGGTGTCTTTACCCTCTTTCCTCGCCTGTTCAACTGCAAGCTGAACTCCGGCAATCTGATTGGCAAGCGAATTGACTGCGGCCTGTTTTTCCTCCTCCAGCTTCGCCAGTTCTTCGTCCGTCATCATGGAGTAAGTCAGACGGTTCTCCAAAGTCTGCATCCGCTCCTGAAGTGCAGTCTGCAAAGCGGAAATCGTCTCCTCCAGAATCGCGATCCGGTCGCCGAGCGCATCCTTCAAGGAGTCGCAATAAAGTTTCAGGACCACTTTGAGATTTTCGATCTCAGCAGTATTGGCGGCGTCTCCCGCCTGAATTTTTGCGATGATGTCGTCAATCGACAGCTCGCCGACCGCTTTCAGCGCCTCCAGCTGTTTTTCCAATTCCGCGAGTTTCGCCTCCAGTTCCGCATGGGCATCGTCGGCATTCTGCCGGGTTCCCGCATCCAATGCGGCGAGTTTGTCCGAATAATCGGAACTGTTGATCGCAGCCTCCACAATGTCGCGCTTGTTCTGCAGTTCCATCAGTTCCGCCAGAAGCTCGGTCGCGCTCTTGTCCGAAAGCCGGCGAAGCCGACGGTCGATTTCCAGAATCAATTTCTGATAGGAAAGATTCGTTTCGGAGATTTTGGAGGTCAGTTCCTTCTCCAATGCCGCAATTTGGGCATAATAGAGATCGGCATTTTCCGGATCGCCGGACAGCTTCTTCTGAAGTTCAGCAATTTTATCCGCATAACTCTTGTTGAGATTGGCAATCTCATTTCTGCATTCCTGTTCCAGCAACGCCTTCTGCGTGATCAGATCCGTTTTCGTGTCGCTTTCCAGATCCTCAATCTGACCTTTGACCTTTTCAATCCGCTGCTCGTATTCCTGCAAAATCACTTCCAGCCGCTCATTGAATGCCCCGGAGAGATTATCCAGCTGCGCCTGAAGTTCGGCGCGCGTTTCCTCGTCTGCGACAGTCATCTGCTCGCGCAACGCCTCCACATACGCCTCCATAGCGGCTTTCAACTCCGCATCCGCATCATCGGATTTCTGATCCAGAGCGGCAAGCCGGGCATCGTAATCGGCCTTCAACTCTGTAATCTGGCGGTCGTAGTTTTCCGTCAGGGCGTCGATCTGCTTTTGCAGATCATCGGTTGTTTTCTGCGTCGTTTCCTTGAGATTGGAAATCTGCTGTTCCAGATTTTCCTTGAGGTAGGAGATTTCCATCTGATAGGCATTGGAGAGATTCGCCATCTCGGTTCGCAACGCCGATGCCTCAGCTGTCAGCGTCTGATTCAGGGAATTGATCCGGTTCTCATAATCCTGCCGCTGCAGATCAAGCGCGTTGTTCATGGACGTTTCCAACGCGGAAAGCTTGTTCAGCGTTTCCCGGTCCGCCGCAGTCAGATTCGCCTGCATGGTCGCCATCTGCTCCTCCAATGACGATTTCGCATTGGCTAAAGCCGTATCATACTGCGTCTGAAGCGTGGACATCTCCTTGCGGATCGCGGATGCTTCCGTGGAGAGTTCCTTTTCCAATGCGGAGATTTTGTTTTCATAATCGGCGCGCAGAGCTTCGTCGGCATTGTTCATTTCCCGTTCCAGTGCGGAGATCTGACTCAGAGTCTGCTGATCCGCAGCCTCAAGGCGGGCCTGCATGGTCGCCATCTGTTCCTCCAATGACGATTTCGCATTCGCAAGCTCGGTTTCGTACCTGGTCTGGAGATTGTTCATCTCCGTCCGGATTGCAGACGCTTCCGTGGAGAGCTCTTTTTCCAGTAAGGCAATCTTATTTTCATAGTCGGTGCGCAAGGCGTTGTCCGCACTGTTCATCTCCTGCTGCAAAGCGGTGATTCGGTCCAGTGTTTTCTGATCTTCCGCGCTCATTTCGTTACGCAAGGCGGCAAGCTGCTGCTCCAGATTCTCCCGCAGGGTCGCATCCGCATTCTGATAGGCATTCTGCAATGCCGCGATATTGTCGGACAAGGCGGAATCCGCCTGCTGAAGCAACGTCTGCAAGGAGGCGAGTTTCGAGGAATAATCCGCGATCAATGCGGAATCCGCCTCCTTGTAACCGCTGGTAACTTCGGCAATTTCCGCCAGCAGATCGGCTTTCAGACTCGAGTTTGCCGCAACCAGTGCTTCATACTTTTCCGCCAGCTCTTTGGACAATGCCGCGATATTGCCGGAATTCTGCGCAATCGCCGTCTGCAGTTCTCCTTTCAACGTCTGAAACTCGGAAAGCAGATTGGACTGTTGTGTCTGCAGAGAACTCATCTGATTCCGCAATACGGCAATCTGATTTTCCAGCGAAGTCCGCAGATCTGAAACACTGGTTGACATTGCCGCCTGCAACGCATTGATCTGATTCTGAATCGTTGTCGCCAGCTGGGCATCGGCCGCCTGATATGCCGTCTGAAGTTCGGTGATGTAAGACGCGAGCTCACTGCGGATCGCATCGTCGGAAGCCGAAAGAATCGACTGCATTTCCGAGATGTAGGAAAAAAGCGAGTTGATCAGGGTATAAACGCCGTCATCCGTACCGGTTGTGATGTTGATGTCGATGTTGCTGCCACCGGAAGAATCGCCGCCGGTCACGGGAGGCGTAACCTCTCCGCCGTAACCACCGTCATCGACTCCGTAAACGACAATATAGGCGGAGGCGATCGTCACGCCTGTTGTCGTTGTACTTGCTTTATTATCTCCTCCGTCATACGTAGGAGCACGGGTAATACCTGAAGAAGGGGGCAAAGTACCGTTCTGTGCATAGTATTTCAGATCGGAAAAAGTCTGGGCTTCCGTGTCTGCCCAGTTACTTCGATACAATGCGTAGGTGACGCTGTGCGCGGTCACATCCTGCGATACACTTACGGTATAGCTTCCTCTTTCCAGAGAACTTAATGACTTGCTTCCTCCGACGTAGGATGTTCCGGAAGGGGTTCCAAGCGTAAAATTGAATGCTCCATAGCTTCGCCAGCTTTTCTTCACATACGCATAATCCTGATTGATATAAGGCTCTTCAATCGTCACCGGACTGGAATTGCTTGAAGTCGCCGTCGCTACAAACTGTCCCTCTTTTCCGGCATACTCCTCCGGAATGACAATGTAGGTGGGATTGGTTCCAGTCGTACCGGAAATCGTGACGCTGCCGGCAAACGTCAGCCCTCCGGAAGTAATGCAGAGTCCCGCCAGCAGTGTTTTGAGTGTGGATTTCAAATTTTGTCGTTTCATGTGTTTTACTCCTTAGTTTGAGTTAAAGGTTTCAAGTTCCTGTTGGGTTCGTTTGGGAATTTCCGGTGGACGGAATCCCGCATTTTGCAAGCTCAGCCGGATCAGTTCCTCGTGCAGAACATCCAGACGGGAGAAATCCATGCTGTTCAGCATCTCCCGCAATAACTTCAAGGCCGGATTGCTGATCCGCTGCCGGTTCTCATATTCAATGAGAAGTTCTCCCTCATCCAGTTCCGGATAAAGAATCCGAAGCCGCCGCAACTCCTCTTCCCGTTTGGAAAACGCTTCGCCGCTGGTCGAGGCAACTGCAATCGTCAGCGGAGAAGCGTAATGCCGGACCACCCCCACCAACGGATATTCCCCGTTGTCGATGTAGTAGAGGTACGAAGAATATTTCCGACCGGGAATATGCTCCGGCGCGGGAAAGTTCATCACGGCATTGGCCGCATCGTCGGACAGCGCGATAAAGCGCCGGAAAAACTCCATATTCCCCTTGTCCTTGTTCTTCAGCAGATAATACTGCTTGCTCTGTCCCATGATGATGGTCGCCAGATCGGAGCCTTCCTTGTCCTGTACCATGAGCTGACCAGCCTCCTGTGTGATCGTCCAGCTCCGGCAGTTGCTCTTGCGCAGCTGGGCATAGGAGCGTTTCACAAAGCTGCTTGCGCCAGGAACGGAGGCAATGATTCGCGGCATCTCCTCATACAGAAAGAGTTTCAGCAGCTTGCGCGGCATATTGATGATCTGCTGCTGTGCAAGGTTGCTGATCACCATACCGACCATCGCCCGGATATTCTGCGACACGTTTGCCATCTTGCCGATTTCAAAATGCAGCAGCCGCGCTCCGAGATCGATGTTGGTCACGCCGTCAAAAAGAGCGCCGCGTCCGGATTCCACCGCATACTGCGCCAGCCGTGTGGCGATCCGGTTGGTATCCTCCCGGCGATGCGTCGGATCGGGCGTCGAACGGATCATTTCCACCAGCTGAGAGTGATACGGCATATCCTCCGGTCTCATATAGGCGTAAGAAATATCCCGGAGCAGAGAACCATTCTCCACGATACATTCCGTGATTTTTCCACTCGGAATATCATGATAATAGTTCAGAATCTGCTGTTCGGGAACAGTGAGACTCTCCGGTGATTTGGCGAGCGCTTCCTTCAATGCCGCATAACAGTCGAACTGCGTATTGCTTCCCGCAGGCTGCTGCGGAAGCATCCACTCCATCGTCAAGGCAATCCGGGCGATTTCGCTCCGCAGTTCCATATGGTGGTTCCACCACTCCTGCCACGAGGCGTCATAAAGACGGATCACATAATGCGACAAGATCGCCGCCCGGTCCTGAATGATTTCGTCATCCTGCGACTGGCCGCACATCACCGTTGCGAAATTCGTCGCAAAATCCGTCTGATTGGCAGTGAGCGGAGAACCGCAGGTGTCGAAATAATTCAGCGTCAGATTGCTGTTGAGGTCGATTTCGATATACTCTCCGCCGACGATCCGGGTGAACATCAGGTAGGATGCTCCTTCCTCAATAATCACAACCTTGCTGTAAAACGGATATGTTTGCAGCAGTTCTCCGAGCGTATTGACCGATTTCCCGGAACCTGTCTGTCCGAACGTGGCGGCGTGCTGCGGAGAACCGCCGTAAAATCCGTTGACACAAACGAGATTATGATGATCGCCCTGAAAAATCGCCTGAAAATCGTCCTCGCAGCCAACGAACGTCGAATTAAACGGAATCATCGCCGCAAAGGACCGGTGCAGTGTAAACAGCGGGTCCCATTTTCTGTAGTAGAGATTGCCGGGAAGCGTTTTCAGAAACTGCGCTTCCACTTGCACCGTCAGATCGTGCATCATCATGCCGCATTGCAGATTGGTCGCCACCAGCCGGAGTTGCTCCGTCTCCTGCTGAAGTTCCTCCAGATTCCGGTTCCAGACATGGATCAGATATTCCGTTTCAAACGGCACATCTTCTCCCGCACCCATCCGGTAAATCATTTTTCCAAACGCATCGACTTCGGAACGATAGGCAATCGCCGAGGGATCGGCTTCCAGATCACGCTGTGCCGAAGCCTGGCGCGATTCCAGCTTCTCAATGGTCTTGGCCTTGTTCAGCGGACGCAGATTCACCGTGACCGAAAAATTCGTCACGTTTGTCTCCAGCAGGACATTGCCGTAAAACGGCGTCAAGTCGAACCCCGGAAGCTGCCGCATGACCAGAATGTTGTGATACATTCCGTCACCGTACATCCCGTAATGCCGCTCGGAGGCGGTCTCACGTTCCCGGTCCTGCTCCACATGATCCTGCCCGCTGAACTCGTTTCGATAAACATCGCTGAAATTCGGACTGAAAATTTTCCCGTAATCAATCTCTTCCGCCGCAAGCGACTTGTTCACCGCACCGAAAAATTCGGCAAACAGTTCAAGTGCCGTAAGTTTATGAACAGGAAAACTGAATGCGCTTTTCAAAAGTAGATATTCAGACTCGAAACAGACGGAAACCCGTTCCCGGAACAGTTGCATCGCCTTTTCCGACTCCACATCCAAAGCTCCGGATATGAAATCCTTTGCCGGGCGCGAAATGTAAACAATCAGATGCTCCCGCCAGAGGTCATGAGCCTCCATCTGACGCCGAAGTTCGGCGGCGGTCTGCTTTCTGAATTCCCGACAGAACGGCACACTCGCCAAACGCTCCGTATCGGATTCGTATTTCTCCAGAATCTTCCGGTAATTCGAGTCCTTGGTGTAGCGGAACTGAAGCCGTTTTGAAGCGTCGAACCGCGACAGATACGATTGCAGGTGTGTATACAGCTCATTCTTCTGCGGCCAGCCGGCGTTGGAGAGATTCGGTACATCCAGCCGGAAGCCTTTAGCGATATATCCGGCAGCGTTCAGTTCGCCGTAGACGAAGAACGCATTTTCCGGCGGATCGGTTTCAATGATATAGCCATTGGGATAACGGATCATTTTACCCTCGCTTTCAGGCGGATTGTTTTTCGGGGATTAAGCCGCAGAGCCGTTCCGAACAGGCTGTTGAGCCAGTAGTCGAAATAGTAGCGCGGCTTCTCTCGGACGAACCGGAAATAGAACCAGACGGATGCCGCCAGCGGAATCCATGATACGGCGACGGCCAGTATTGCCGAGACATCCATCAAAGCGAAAAACAGGAAAACCGCTCCGATGATGCCGCCGAAAATGATGTAGATCGCATCGCCGCGCACTTTCAGATTCCGCGACAGACGGAACTGCGATGCCGGTATCTGCGCCGGATTCCGGGGTATGGCAAGTGGTGTTTCTTCTATCATGTCAGCCTCACAGTCCGCTGGAAGCATTCAGCGAAATGCCGAGCGTTTTGTTGAAAATGTACAGCACAATCGCGAACAGCACCGGAATCAGGATCGTCCCGATCAGTTGCGCTTTCGCGTTTGCCGCATCGTTTTTGAATGCGAATCCGGTCGAAATCCCCATGATCAGCGTAAAGATCAGACCGATGGCCATGATGATCCACTGCACATAGCCGAGTCCCGAAGAAGCGTCGATGCCGGTGTTGACCGCCCAGGCCCGGCACATGGTGGCATAAGTAGCCAGAAAACCGGCCAGCTTCTTGGATTTCAACAGCGGATACAGCGGTTCAAATCCGTCCTGAGTGAATGGCATTTGCAGCAGGTTGACAAGTCCGCAGAGTTTGTTGGCAAGGATTGCCTGCATTCTGAAAAATTGCATTTTCATGATAATGGCCTTTCTGATTTTGAATTGTTCTGCGACCATCGCAGACATTATCTAAAATACGCCGGAAACAAGTTCTTTCAATAGTGTGTTTCTTGCTATAATATATTGATTACAAGCTGGTTGCATCAACGCAAAACAACATTGAAGGAGATGAATGTTGGTTGCCGCGTTGGTTCGTCTGTTTAAAACTTAAGCCAGCAAAAAATACTGATATTGAGCTTATTCAGACTTTGCCCCAAAAACAAATTGAGGTTTTCTCTTGATTGAAAAATTCCTGATTGATTTTTATGCACAGTTGAGAGAAGATAGCACAACAAAAAAATCGAAAAATTTTTGTTGCCATGATTTTTCTGGAATTTTCTGACAATAAACAGGTTTAAAACTATTGAAAAAGTTTTTTCTTTATAATACAGTGTCCTTGGAGAAGAATAATCGCTTTGCATAAGGAGACAGAGGAAAGAAGCATATGATGTCTGATCATTCCTGTTGTTAAAACTATACTGCAAACAGTTCGTGGAACTCGGAGCCCCGGCATGATGGCTCTTGAAAGGAGTTCTGTCATGCAGGATATAGCAATCGCTATCGGTGAAAGGATACACGAGCTGATTATTCTCGAAATCCGGCACTTTTGCAGGGAGGTGGTGGAACAACAGGATCAAATCAAACGTCGGTTGACGGTTCTGGAAAACTCTTTTCCTGTCAGAAAAGAAATTCCCGTCAACTTCAACCAATCTCATCAAGCCAGAATGAAAGGAGCCAATATCATAGCCATCCGCAAACGCCTGCAGTTGTCTCAGGCTGTTTTTGCTCGACTGCTCAACGTCGACAGGGCGAATCTTTGCAAATGGGAACACGACAAAGTTGTTCCTTCCCCTGCGACGGCTGCAAAAATCGCAGCTTACCGCAATATGGGTAAAAAAGCGTTGCGGAAAAAACTTCAGGCGCTTGAAGTGAAAATGTGGGACAATTGAGTTCATAACAACCAGTCATCATTCACTGGAGCTTTCATGTCGGGGTGAAACTGAATTATCACCACTTCCTTTAAGTTGGTTCTATCGTCATATTCGCCGGATTATTTATTTTGAAATGTCCGGTGGACCATCAAAAATTTGTCAACAGCCCACTTTTAAGACTTGAAATTGCCGGCAATTCGTTGTAAATATATTGGTGTCGGATCGCATGACATGCGATTGTTCTTTAAGTTGCAAAAGCAAAAGAAGGAGCACTATTATGTCGACCAGGCAAAAACTCAACAAAAAAATCGCCAGACAGATTCGCGAGGAAATTGCTGAAGCAATTCACGCTTCCGCAGAAAGAATCGCTGAAATCAGAAAAAACAGTACACCCAACCGGCAGTTGGAAGAGCTCATCCCCATTTCCGGTAAATAATTCTCCAATCTGAAATAAGAATGACTTCCCCCGATGGAACAATATTTCCACGGGGGATTTTCATATTTTCCCGTTTATTTGCAAGCCTGGCTGATGCCAGGCCTTTCTTTTTCAGGCAATAGAAAAAGATAATTCTTTCCTTCCGGTGCGGCGTTCGCATTTGCTTTTCCCGCCTTCCTTGTTCCTTGCGGAAAGAATAACTTTCCAGAAAGGTGTAAACATGAGTAAAGAAAACAAAACAGTTGTGCTGCTGGTTACGGCGGAGAAGCGGCAAAGTGGAACGCAAAGTCTGACCGAATATTCCGGAATCTTTGCAACAGAGGACGGTGTCCTCAATGAAACCGAGAGAAATGTATTCCAGATGGTTCGTGAGCGTCCCGACTGCTGGAGTTCGGGGTGCGTAACCGGCTATCCCGAATCTCTTTTTACGGAAGTCGAGCGGGAAGCTCTCCGGAATCACGGGATCGGCAAACGGTTTTCAATGTAAGGAAGGAGGTTGTTATGTCATTGAACTGGAACATCAGAGAAGTCAGGAATTGGCAGAAGAAACAGGAAAAAGACGGTCATACGTTGGAATGTCTGATCTGGGCGAGTCTTACCATCGGAATGGGCGATCTCAATGAAAAGACCGCAAAAGAGTTTCTTTATCGTTTGAATCGCTACTCCCGCGAAGTCGGAGCAATTGCGACTTACAGGAACGGCAGAACCGTCATCTGGACTCTTGCCAGACTCAAGCCGTGGTTCGGGTTGCACACCAATGTCCGGACGATTTCAAACAGCGCATTCGACAAACTTGTCCGGGAACGCTCCGGACGCTGAAAATGGAGGATTATATCATGCAGGTTATGCACATGAACTGGAAAACCGGGAAGATGGAGCCGTGCGTGGAACATCGTCTGGAACGGGGACAGATTGTTATGGGGATTGATGGACCAGCCCATGAATATGACGGCGTTGTTCTTGAGCGTGTGGAGAATGGGAAATGGGGGACTTCCTGCCGGATTCTCTGGATTGATGATCTGCGGGTATCCGGTTATCAATTCATCAAACCGATTACGGAACGCTTCGGAATCGGCGTCTATTTTTATCCCGGCAGACTGATGCCGGAAGAGAAGATCGCTGAACTCGAAAAGCGGTTTCTGGAAAAAGAGAGAGCCGAAGCACTTGAAGCCGAAAAACGCCGGATCGAAAATGAACGTCTGGCTGTAATCGGTAAGGAACGTTTTGCCGATGCGATCAAAAAACATGGAAAGCCTGTGGCATTGATTTTAGCCATAGAGCATGAAGACGTTTCGGATTTGCAAACCGATTACTTCGATTATCGAACAGTCCGGACTGTGGTGTTGGCATTTTCAAAACACAAGCGGAATTTGTTTTCGGAAATGCGCAAGGCTGCGTTGAACAGCAATATTCCGGAAATCCGGAAGCTGGCAACTGCTCCTGCGGGCTGGGAACATCGTGAGGACTATTCCGGCGGACACGGTTACTATCTTGCAGAAAGCAAATACAGCGGCTGGTCCATTGAAAAAATTCCGCTTTACAGGGAAGACCAACTTGAAGAATTCTACAGCAATGCGGGGAAGCCGGGAGGCTTCTGCGTAAAATAAGCGGTTCTTGTTTGTTTTGCCGGATTGTCCCGACGAAATGCCGTCTGGAACAATCCGGCTTTTTTGTGCCCAAACAAGAACAGAAAGGAGCTGAAAATGGGAATGATTGAAATAGAAATTGAGTTCAATGAATTACGGAAACGCAACATTGTGCGATTCGACAGAAATGACGATTGGCATCCGTATCTGCTTGTCAATACGGATCGTGCGTATTTCGATCTGAACGGGAACAAAATCTCTGTTCTCAGCCGGGATTTCCGCCTGTGCGGGGATATGGCGCAGGTCAAGCGGGAACAGAACTACTGGAGCCGGCTACACCGGAAAAAAGAATATGCCGATCAGCGGAAAATCTACCGGATTCTTCCTGAACAGTTCGGTCAGATTGATCGCGATTGGTATCTGAACTCCATCGAAGTTTCCGAAACGGAATTCATTACGAAATATCAAAAAAGAAATCGGAGGTGAAAGATGAAGGTTTGCAAAGACTATCTGAAGGCTCGCGCTGTCTGGAAACGCCGGTATGCCGAACTGGAGCGGCGTTATGAGGAAGCGGAACGCGCGGAACAATGGGATCGCGCGGAACGCATCGGGGAAGCATTGGCTGAGCAGGAACAACATTCCGGCTTCACAAAATGTTTTTCCTGCGGTAGAAAAGGCTGTCCGGCGCATTTCGACGGCTTCGTGTCATGGGACCCGATGGATGAAAAGTGTCGCATAATTGAAACTGCCTGAAAGGAGGTTCTGAAATGAAATTCATCTGTCCGAAATGCAAGAAAGATACGGAAATCGAAGTTGTTATGACCGACTGCATCGTAACCGAAACCATCAAGTATAATAACTCTGGCGAAGCTGAATATGGAACGCCGGAGATCCACGAAAGTCTGAACTCTCATTATCAATGCAAAAACTGCGGCTGGAAACTTCCAGTTGAAGCGAATCAGGTCGATGATGACGTATTGCTGGAATGGCTGAAAGAACAACCTCAAAATTCCAACCGGAATTTTACCGAGAGTTGATCATCTATGCCTGGATTTAGAATTGAAAGGAGTTCTCCAGCTCCAGGCATCAACTGAAAACGTCGTTTCCAGTTTCAGTTGTGTTTCTTCCGGTAAATTGCTGAAAAAATTGAATCCAGTGATCTTCTCCACCTGTTCGACTGTGACAGTAAAATTCTGCAGATTGCCTTTTGTTTTCCAGTTTGGAATGATGAAAGCAATCATCTTTTCCGGAGGAGTCACATCGTAAACTACTTTGAAATAGGCAAGTGGAACTGGAATCGTTCCATTGCAAATGGTAATAGGTTTTTCAGCAAAAATCGGACCGCAGATTACATAAAGTTCCTTCTCGTTTTTGGCCCATTCCCGAATCTGTTCCTCCAGATATTTCCAGGTGGCCCGGTTGCAGCGCGGATGCTGCGGACTCATATTGGTCATCAAGAAACTGTCCGACATGGCTTCAGGCGACCAGCGCATATCACCTGCCGGAGCCATGTGCCCCCGATCGTATCCGGTCTTTGCGTAGTCTTTGTGAGTGGGAGACTCTGGAATGACGCGATCTTTGTGAAAGTTGTTGGAACGCTCGACAACTTTATTTTCAACCTCTGCGGCGAGCAGTCTATATTGAACCCAAAGCGGTTGACGGTGTTTACGGGAAAAGCCGATGCAGAACCATTCACGATCTACGACATAATCGGTAAAAACAGGCACTCCGATCTGCAGATTGTCATAAGGCGAGGAGTTTGCTTCCGCAGGAGTTTTGATGAGAACCGGCTCTCCGGCTAAAAGAATTGCCGGCAGAACACACAACAAGCAAATTTGCCTCAGCGATGCCATAAAAAGAGGTGCCTCATTCACACCTATCCTGAGTACCGCCAAGCACTCTGCCGAGAATGTGAAAGAGGCACCAGCACAAACTGCACAGGTACGCCCTTTCAACAACCTATCTCGGCTCCGGCTAAAGCCGGAAATAACTAAACTTGGCGGTTTTAGGATAGACGATTGTTGAAAAGTCTTTATGACTTCATTTTATTTCGTTTTAATATAATATTCCTTCTGTAAACCTCGCATTCTTTTCATTTTTTGAAACAATAATCTTCCGAAGAATAATATACAGCGCCATAAAGAAAAATCAATGAAGATTTTCGTGTTTGCCTGTTATCCATCCGCCCCGGCATAAAGCCTTTTGGAGCAGATGGATTTGGGGGTGAACAAACACGAAAAGGAGGCTCAAGAAGATGAAAAACGATCAGGAAAAAGAAAACAGATTGAAGGAGGCAGTCAGGGATGCTCTGTCCACAGTTTGCTGGAAAGATGAAAACGGCGTGTTTTATGAGGAAATCTATGCGGATTACCGTGACACGCTGGATGACTGCACACTCAAGAAAATCTGCAATGACGACCATCCACGCGAGAAGTTCTGGGAACTGCTCGACGAGTGGTATCGTGACTGCGAGTGGGAATATGCGGACAATGTCATCAAACAGGTCCTGAAGGATGAAAATGTTGCGGAATTAGTGGAAAATCCAGATGCGGATGAAATCCGTGAACTGATCCGTGATCAGTTTTACATCCGCTATCCGGAGAAACATTTTCTCAAGGAAGATGTTCTGGTCGATCTTGTCATTGATACAGGTGATATGAATTATGACTTTACTTCCAACATCATCGGCGGGCATTATGACGCCAGTGATGATTCGATTCCGGAGGAGTCCAGTCTGTTGTGGCTGGCACGCCAGCAGGGATATAAGAAATCTGAACTCAAAAAGGCACTGGCCGACAGGGGGAACTCTCAGTCGCCTCTGCTCAAGTCGATTTACCATGAAACATTAAATTGCGGTTCGCATATGAATGCACTGGCATTTCTGGTCAAAATGACTTTGGAAGAATATTTCACCCTTCGCGATGGCATCGACAAGGAAAGAGAGCGGAATAAAAGCTACTATCTTTCCGAACGTACCGGCCGCGGCTATCTGCTTCTCTCCAAGGACACGACCTGTGGTCTTTATGACTCCTGGAACGGCTCCGGCAGTGTTCTGGAAATCAAATTGGAAAAAGATGTCCGTTTGCCATTCCGTTGCATCGCTTCGGCAGACCATGATGGCTGTCATGGTTACGGTATCCGGGAAATTTACGGCTGCGGTTCTGATTTATGGAGTGATAATGCCGTCAAACTGATCCGCCCGATGAAAAAAGCTGCGTAAGAAGGTGAACCCATGCCGACAACCAACCGAATTATCATGACCCGTGAAGATCTCCGGCTGCTCATTGAGTGCGCTGAAAGACAGGAAAAAGTTCTGCGGAAAAAAGCGGAACATCAGAGAGAAATGTTCGATCCGTTCCGGCCCTTTACCTGGCGGCGGAAGGAGGAAGCAGAGAGGGCTCTGCATCACTGGCAATCCGTTCTGACGCATCTGTATTTCTATGAGGAGCATTGGGACAATCTGCCGCAGGAATATCAGTGAACCAAAGGAGATCATGCCATGGAAAACAGTAAATTCAAACCGGATTATTTCAAAGTCAGTTACAGTATCCGCACGCCAAGCTATTATCGTCCGGAAGACAACGGACCCGGTTTTCGGAGCGAAGCGGAAAGTATGGCGTTTCATGCGGATTGCGAACGGATATTCCGAAATGGCGGCTGGAAAATTGAACACGGTTATGCCGTCAACGGCAAATCCAGCCTGTATCTGCATCCGCAGCAACTCCTCGGAATCGTCCATACGGAACTGGTCGATGCGGTGCCGGAACTCATTGCTCAGGCAACGCTATTTCAGTTTCAGCAGAACGGCAAACAGATTATTGAGGAAATTTACGACATCACGGCAGACCAGCAGCGGGAATACATTGCAGCAAAACGTCCGGAAATTGAAGCGGAATTGCTCAAGGTATTCCGGACTTCGCAACGGAAGCTGTATCATGATCCGGGCGGTCTGCTATGGTGGAAAATCGAATTGCCGATTGGACGGAAATACGGGCTACCGGCACTTGATGAGCAGGTCAACAATACGGCCGGTCACTATGTTTCCGAAGTGTTCGTCTCACTGATTGCAAGCGGTCAGATTATTCAGAAGACGATCAACGGCAAGCAGGTCTATCGAACCGTCATGAAATGTGAACTTCCGGCGCTCCGGAGAAAGCATGTGATATCTTCTCCGGACACCCCGGAACTGTTTTGAATTTATCCACCAAAAAAATCAAGGAGGTCGCAAACATGAGCGAAACATCGAAAATCTTTGGACATTTCAATGTCCGCGTCTTACGCAAAGGTGAGAAATACGGTCTTGAAGACTGTCTCATCCACAAGGAACGCAAACCGCTGGTCGAATTCTACGATTACCGACACCGGAACGACAAGGAGTGGAAACGCGGTCAGTTCGTATCCCGCTACTATGCGGAAACGCTTCTGAAACACGATCTGAACTTCGGTCTCTTGTTGTATGGTGATTCTCCGGAATGGACAGTTTCTGCTGATTATATGCGGGAAATTCTCGCATGGCTCCGGCAGGAACTCCGGACGGACGAACTGCCGAAACTGTCCGATCATCTGGCTGAGGATAATTTTGGTCAGTATGCGTTGCGGATTGAGGCAAATGGACTCTGCAATCAATATGCCCGTGCACTGGTTCGCGTCATGCACAATGAAAACAACGGCGTCTGCTGGCTTGGTAAATTCAATCCGGAGTTTGGCGAACAGCGTCCCGGACTGCAAAAATATACGCACGGCATGGTCTATAACTTCGCCTGCGATCTGGTTCTTCCGGAATTTGATATTGAAATCGACCGGATGCTTCGGGAATATCGCACCTCTCCGGAAAAAGTTCATCTGATTGAAAAGATCAGGAATCGTGTCAAGGAACTCCAGGGACATTGGGTTTACTGGAGTTGATATAACGTTTTGTTCGACTTGCCGCGTTTTCGGAAGTTCATTCCAACTTCCGGCGCGGCTTTTTTGTGCTCGAACAAACCCTTGAAAGGAGTTGAAAAAAGATGGAAACGTATCAGGAATTGAAAGCGCGCCATGAAAAGGAAGTGAACGCCCTGCCGCTTGGCTTTGCCTTTTCGGAAGAGCAGTTTGAGGAGATGAAACTCAAACTTGGCGTCAAAGAAAACAGCGAACTTTATCGTCTTGGCAACACCGGAGGCTTCTACCGGAAAGTAGATTCGGAACTGATTCACGGCACGTTCAAACGTCACATGGAAGAACGCAGAAAGGCGATTTTCACCGAGTCCGGAATCAATGCCAAGTATGTTCAGAGCATGTTTTATTATGAAATGTGCAATCACGAATTTGGCATCAACTGGGATGGAAAGGCTGATGTCTTATCCGCTTGCGACCTCACCGAAAAGCAGCTGAATTCCATTCCTGAGCTGAAACAGGCATGGAATGCCGCAAAAAAACAGTATGATGCCGCCGCTGAGAAAAACGGCTGGTTTTAATTATAAAATATCAAAAAGAAAGACAACATCATGAGAACCGTATCTGAGTTGCTCGTCCGCGTGATCGAAGATCATGCGGAAATCCGTCATGACTATTCCGGACGCGGAATGTTCGGTGAAAAATGTTTCGGATTTGTCGTAGAAAATCCGGAAGCCGCCATTGCCGAGATTCAAGCCGACATTAACGGCATTTACGAACCGGAGGAACTGCGGCAGGAGTTTTCTGAACTGCTTCAGCATAGTCGTCGCGACAGTATGGGATTCGACACGATTCTCTACTTTCCCGGCTATCAGACGGTGGAAACCGGTAAGGAGGCAGAAGAAAATGATTGACTTGACCAAGCTGGAGTGGGGACTGCGTCCGTTTCGTGAATTGGAGGCCCTGGCAGTCTACGGCGCACGAACGATCTTTCGAGACGGCAATATCGAATTTCTTCAAGATCGTCAAAGTTGTATTGGAGATGAAACTGCCTGTAAAATCCTCTGCGCTTGGATTAATCACAAGGCGCTTCCGGCTTTGAAAGAACATATCCGAAAACACAACTGGACACCGATGACGCAGGAAACGTTCACACTTGAAACGTGGAGTTTTCTCTTTGAGGCATCTCCGCGTGCCAGTGGATATATCTATATCACTGCCTACCTGAAAGGCCTCAGTGAATTTCCGGCAGGAAAATGGTCCGGCAATTTTATCCCGAAAATCGGAGAAACGGTTTTCGCTGTAGTCAACGATATCGGCAAATGTCAGGTTCTTGGCTACTACCTTGAAGACGGCTGGATTGGTGTCATTGCCAAACCTGCTCATCCGCCGGAATGGTTTATCCGTCAAAACGGCGAAAACGCCATCTGCGGACTTTTCGGAACGGAAATCCAAAAAGCAAATCATGGAGAATGATACAATGGCAAGAGAAACATTTGATGAGGTCCTGCAACGTCGCGATGGCTATACGCAGGCGGAAGTTGACGAGACCAAGCAGGAGATTCTGGAACGGATCGCGGATGGAGAGGATGGCTTCGACATCATCGACGAATACGGTCTGGAACCAGATTATCTTGAGGATCTGATCTGCTGGTAAGAAAAACGGATTGTTCGTCAGCTTGCGCTTCGGAAGTTCATCCCAACTTCCGGCGCAAGCTCTTCTGTGTCCGAACAACCCCGGAAAGGAGAGAAAGAAGATGTTGCTTGAGGAATTAAGTAAAATCGCCGCGCAAAACGGAAACTGCCGTCTTGTGATCTCTTACAATGGAGATGACAAGTATGCGCTCGGCGTCAGCGATGGCGTGACGACTCCGCTGGTCGTCAATGGCACGCTCGTGGAAGTGCAGACCGCGATTGCGGAGAAGTTGCCCGGTTATCTGGAACTTGCCGTCAAAGAGGCCGCCGAGAAGAAGGCCAAAGAGGAAGCAGCCAGGCATGAAGCGGAACTCAAAGCCGCTGAAGCCAAACTCAAACAGGAAGTCGCCGCCCGCAAAGCCGCCGACAAGAAGGCGGTCGAAGAAAACAAAGCCGCTCAAGGGGAATTGTCCCTTTTCTAAAAACAAACATGGAGGATTCAATCATGCCCGAAACCAATGGAAAAATCACCGAAGCACACCCGCGCAAATTCGTTTTCAACGGAATGCAGCTTGCCGATCCCGATCCGAAGATGACGCCGCAGAAGGTCGCGGAGTTCCACTCTCTGCTTCATGCGGAACTGACCAATGTCACGATCAAGGGACCAACGAAGACTGCGGACGGATTCGATGAATACAAATTCATTCCGCAGGTCGGAACTTTCCGATGAAGAAAAAGAATTTCCAACCCGTAAGCGAGGAACGTCTGTTCCGGCATTTTCTGCCGGAGCAGATGAAAAAGAATGAACTCAATCCGGATGAATTTCCGGCGGAGAGTGAAGAATGCACCAAAAAACTGATTCATGCGGTCAATCATACGCCGTCGATCCCGCTGGATGCGGCGTTCCTGCCGCCTCTTTTATAACGATTCCGCGTCTGGTTCTGCCGACGGAATTGTATTCACAAGGGAATTCATCACGCATCCTCCCGATCCTTCACGGGATCGGGCATGATACCGACCTTGAACCGTTGCTGAAGAACGATCATTCGCCGTTGTCGGTATTAAAGAAAGCTCTGCAACAGTGGTTCGCGGGGATGTTGCCGAAAGAAATTGAACAGGCCTTGGATTTTGAGGTCGATTTCATTACGGAACCTGACAATCAGAGCTGTTCCGACTTGGAGTTCGATTCCAATGAGGATGATTATGTGCTGCTCTTTCGTCTCGGTTCGCCTTACGCCTCGGATTTTTCCGTCGAAAAGGCCATCCTCCGTTATGAGGCGGAATTTCCGGGACTGGGACAGAAAATCCTGCGGAAAATCAGCACGGCAACGCCCTTTGACATCGGCACTCCGCAGCTTTTCCTGGATGTTGTCCGTGAGAATTGCTGGAATGGATATGAAGATGAAAAAGAATATATTGATGAAATCTGTTCCAGTGAAGATGAGGAAACCCGCCAGATGTATCTGGATGAGATGGATGTCACCCGGGCTGACTTCGATGAGAATTTTGAACCGTGGATGCTTCAGCCGGATGAGACTGTTTTTCAAGATTCGATTCCGCCGGAACTGAAGGAGTTGTTCCAACTGCCGGACAGGAAATACATTCATACGAAATATCCCTGCTGCAACACAAATCTGCCGGGAATACTGATCTGGCATAATAGTATGATTTTCGACTGTTTTGACAATATTTACGATCAGGCGGCCAACGATGGGCGGGATATTATTCTGAACGGACTTTACTGGACGTTTCCGAAAGATAACGCCCACTTGGAGAAAACTCTGGAAGAAATCAGCCATGCGGTCAATTCGCTCGGAAGACTGCTGCTGATTCTCAATCGAATCCATACGGAGGAAGAAGAATATGGAAGTAATGATCCCCAATGAAATGAGGTTCCGGCTTGATGGCGCGATTCTGTTCTATCGCCGCTGGTCGGAATATGGATACAGCTATTCCGCGCATAATGTGGCGGCGGTTCTCCACAAAGTGAATGAAAATGGTTCGCTGGCGCCCGGACGGGCTCTCGACATGAAGGCGCTGGAGTATTTCTTCCGAAACTCCAACGGCGCCGACAAGTTGAAGTTTCAAGATTCCAAAATTCTGGCACGTTCCTATGACGGCATCGTGTGGTATGAGAAGAGCCGCCTGGCTCCGATCTATTTTCAAATTGACCGGGAAAAAGAGCCCGGCCGGGCTCTTTTGAACAAACTGTCGGGGCGGCAGGTCATGTGGCCGCCGTTGATTTTCATGATTGCAAACGGGACACTCCGCTGCCGTGCCATGAGAAGCAATCGCCGTCCTACCACAAAGACGAAACTCTATATCGCACCTCTGACGCATATCAATGAAACCGATGGAGCAGTCTGTCTGCCGGAGGGTCTCCGGCTCGATCGCCGGAACTCTCTGGAAGAAAACACGAGTATGGTTTCCGAGCTGTTTTATCAGGGGAAATTCGGTCATGCGACTCACTCCATGCAACAGATCGAACATCCCGGGGGACATGATGGATTCTGGATCAAATATCTGAAAAAGAAAAAGCATGACCGTTTCCCGGTTGAACTATTGAAATCAGCCAATCAAACTCTTGGAGACCTTTTGAAATGAAACATACGGTAAAAAACGGATTTCACACAAATCCGGTCAAAATCAATCTGGTCGGTGTCGGCGGAGGCGGATCGCTGGTGCTTTCCGGGCTGGTCCGACTTCATCTGGCAATGAAAAGCCTCGGTCATCCTTACGGACTGGACGTTGAAGTATGGGACCCCGACAGAGTCTCCCCGGCAAACATCGGACGGCAGCTTTTTGCCGCTTCCGAGGTCGGACTGAATAAAGCGGAAGCGCTTGTGAACCGCTACAATCTCGGTTTCGCCTTGAACTGGGAAGCACATCCGGAACGTTACCGCTTCACCGGTAATTTCGATATTCTCATTGCCTGCGTGGATTCCCGAAAGTCACGGAAAGAAATCTTTCAGACGCTCCCGAAAAAGAACGGTCCATATGTCCTTGACGGAGGCGTTCTCGCCACCTGCGGGCAAGTCATCATCGGCAATGGCAGTAAGGAGCTTCCGTATCCCTACGTGGAACTGCCGACGCTCATTGACACAAAAGTCAAGGAGCAGAATCTGCCAAGCTGTTCCCTTGCCGAATCGCTTTCCGTTCAGGAGCTGTTCGTGAATCAGTGGCTCGCAACCGCCGAACTCGAACTCTGCTGGCGGCTTTTCCGCAAGGGCGGCCTCGACTACCGCGGATTCTACATCAATCTCGATACCGGACGCATGAATCCCGTGCCGATTGATTGATACAATATAATACTTTGTTCGACCCTCGCTTTTCCCGCCGTCCATTCTGACGGCGGTCGCTCTGTTTTGGTGTTCGAACAAAGTGTTTGAATGCAAAAAAAGAATAACAGAAGGAGCTTGAGAAAATGAAATGCACCGTTGAAAAAGAGGCATTGCTGACGCATCTGCAGAAGGTCTGCAATATCGTCAGCCGCCGACCGGTTCTGCCGATCCTCAACAACATTCGGCTTGAAGCCGAGGACAATATTTTGAATTTGAAAGCGACCGATCTGGAGATCACGATCCGCACGGAACTCCGTGCCGATGTCGAATATTCCGGAGTGACCACGCTTCCGGCAAAAAGTCTGCTGGCTTTGGTCTCCAAGCTCAAGGGCGATAAAATCGAAATCGACTGCGGCGACAATCATCATGCCGCGATCAAATGCGGCAGCGCGGAATTTCTGCTGAAAGGTCTTGATCCGGTCGACTTCCCGGATGATCCGCTGTTTGAATCCAAACGGAAGATTCGTCTGATCCAGCCGGAATTGGGCCGTATGATCGACTATGTCTCCTACGCGGTCTGCCAGGACAGTTCCCGCAAAACGCTTCAGGGCATTCTGTTCTCTGTCAAGGGCAGCATTCTGACGACTGTCGCCACGGATGGGAAGCGTCTTGCCTTTGTCGAAAAGGAAGTGGAGGAAAGCAGCGGCGACGGCGATATCATCCTGCCGTCAAGAACCGCTTTGGAGCTTCGGCGGCTTCTCGGTGAGGAAGGAATGACCGAATTGGAAATTTCCGAGCGCCACATCCGCGTCCGCTTCAGCGATACCCTCCTTTACTCCAAACTGATTGAAGGAACCTATCCGAACTTCCGGCAGATCATTCCGGGAAGTTTCCAAAAGACGCTGGATATTCCCCGTGATGCCGTCATGCAGACGCTGGACCTGCTGGCGGTTCCGCTGACCGCCGACATCAGCAATCTGAAACTTACGTTCAAACGGGGAGAACTGGAGTTTTTCTCCCGCAACGATACCGTCGGTGAGGGAAAGGATCGCCTTGAAGTCGCCTATGACTATGACGATCCGTTGGAAATCACGTTCAATTATCAGCTTCTGCAAGCGCCGTTCCGGTATGTCAGAGAAGACCAGTTCCGTCTCCAGATGAACGGTGCGAGCAGCCCGGTCATGATTGAGGACGGCAAGGGATTTCACTATGTTCTGATGCCGTTGCGAGTCAAATAACTTGAAAAATGAAAAACACCCTGTAAATTAATTGCGGGGTGTGTGGAAAGGTTTTCATGTCCACCACAAAAGGATTTCTGCAACAGCTCGTTCGGACCGGGCAGCTTCGTTGTGTCCCCGTTTCCGAATGGAACGTATTGACCGGAAAGCAGCGAGAACTGCTCATTCGACAAGCTCGAAATACACCGCCGCTTACTTATTCGCCGGTTTCTCTGGAATGTAAAAATCTGCTGCGTTCCTATCATGCGCAGGGATTGCTTCCCGGCTTTCATCCGGAAGATCTCAAGGATTTGACCGCGCTTGAAGCGGATTTTCTCATCCGGTGTGCCGGGGATAACCGTTGGCTGACAAAGAAAAGTCTGTTCGACTATTACCGGCAGACGGACATCGACACTGCTCCCGCCGATCCGGAACAGCTTTCCCGGATCATCAAGCTCGGCAAGGACGGGCATCTGCGCCGGATTTCTTCAAAAGTTCTGCTGAAACTCTGTCATTTGTCTGCCGAACGCCTGATCTGGCGCGGAGAGATGAACCAGAGGAAGACTGCCGATGTATCTGACTGAATTGGAACATGAAGCATTCCTGCGCGGCCGCGCCGCCGGACTGATTCCGGCGGATGTTCCGCTTCCGACCTGTGACAAGGAAGTCGACGAACTGATTCTCCACATCGGATTCCTGTTCTGCCGGGAAATCGCCTATCGCAACCGGCAGAGAAAGCTCCGTCTGATGACACTCACGGCGTTCACGGAAGAACATCTGAACGATCTGATCGTTCGTCTGCCGGAACTCCGACCGGAGGAAGTATTCGCCGTTACCGGACTCCAGCGGGAAGTCTATCTGAATCCGCTGGAAGGTCTGTATCACTACTTCGCGTTCGGCAGAAAAATCGCCTCTGCGGACGACCTCGCCGGACGGCTTGCGGTCGATATTACACCGATTCCATCCTCTCAAATCCTGCGTGGATTCGAGATGGAATATGTTCCGGTCATGCGGACCGGACTCGCCACGTCCCGGCAGAAAGCGGCTCTGGCTGAAATGATCTGCAACGGCAGGCTTCCCACGATCACCCGTCGGCAATGGGAGAACATGACAAAGGAAGAAGCCTCACAGCTCATTTCGTCAGTGCCGAAGCTCAAAGCAGAACTTCCGGTTTCCGTTGCGCTCGTGCTGAATGTCATCGACCGCCTGACCTCGGAGGAAAGAGAACTGCTGGACGAACTGATCAACCAACACAACACCCAGGAGAGAAAAAGCGCATGAGGATCGTAAACAACAAAAAATTTGTCGCACTGAATGAACTTGCCACCCATCTGAACTTGAAAAAATCGGAGGAACGATTTTTTTACGGAGTTCCGGAGCTTGCCTGCGCATGGGCAGACACCCGTGCAAAATACTATCAGGCGACCGGAAAGCAGGTCGAGGAAGGAGTTCATTACGTCACCGGCGACACCCCGGCGGAACACCTGCTGTCGCTGGAAGGCTGTGAATTGATCGAAAAATACGCCACTGTCGACGCCCACAACGTCCCCGTCATAACCGACGGAGCCGCTAAATTGTTCAACTAATCAAGAAAGGAGCCGGGGGGGACGCGAAAAAGCGTTTCCCGCCCGGATTGAAAATTATGTATCTTCTTCTCTCCACACCCGCCGCTTTAATACTTCTGATCTACGGCATCTACAAATGGATCATGCGTCAATCCGACCGTGAAAAAGAGTTCTGGATCGACCAGAAAGTATATGGTCATCCCGTCTCGCTCAAACTTTACGCGCTGATGAAAGCAGTTCTATTCCTGATCGCCATCGGCGGAGTCATGCTGATTCTGGTTTCATTGGTATATGGTCAAGTTCCGACCTGGCGGGATTTCTCCAACAAAAAATTTCTCTGGGCGGTCTGCGGTGCCAGCTTTTTCATCATTGTGCAGCTCGGGGCTTTGGGACTGATCTGGCTGATCAGGCATGTCGGAAAGTTCAACACAGGGAAAGTATTCCTGTTCTTTCTGCTGATCGGAATCATCACCGCCATACTGCTTGCTGGAATCTGCATCGCAGCGTTTTGATCTACTTGCCGTCAGCAGGAGCTTCCGGAAGAAATATCTGCCGATCCGTCACTTCCGTAAGAACTCTCATTTGAGAAATGGCAACCCGGTTCAACTTCAGCAGCCGCTCTCCTTGCGGTATCCCATCATTGATGAATACGGCATTCAGACTTTCCAGATTGGAAAGGCAGATCAATTCATTGATATTGGCGTAATCCCGGATGTTTCCTTTTTTATCGGGATTGGCTTCCCGCCATTCCTGAGCTGTCATCCCGAACATCGCCACATTCAAGACATCCGCTTCATTCGCATAAACAATGGAGGCTTTGCGGCGGTCAAGTTCCGGCGGAATCAGGTTCTGCTTGATGGCATCCGTATGAATCCGGTAATTCAATTTGGCAAGCTCTCGCTGCGCGCTCCAGCCAAGCTGTTTCTGTTCTTCCTCTTTAAGACGCTGAAACTCTTTGTAAAGATACAGCTCAAATTCAACGGAAATCCAGCTTGCAAATTTAAAAGCAATGTCCTTGTGGGCAAACGTCCCACCATATCGTCCGGACTTTACGCAAATTCCTGCGGCGTTGGTGGTAATGACCCATTTCAGTGGAGATAAGGTAAATGCATTCAGCCCAGCCTCTTTTCTAAACCCCTCGAATTCGAGGAGTTTAAAATCCGGATTATAGAGGGTTTCCCATATTCCCAGATATTCTATTGTATTCCGGTTGCGTATCCAATTACCAATAACCGCACTGGGTTCATCCGATTTTCTTTTGGCAATATCAGTCAAAGATATAAAATCGGATTCTTTAAATCTTAAAACCGTTATGGATGTATTGTCTACAACTATTTTTGACATACCAAAATCCTCCGGTTATTCAAGATAAGATGTTTAGAAAATACATATTATAATTTATCATATCAAATGAAGATTTCAACTGAGGTCATAGTAAACTGATGCCAATATAGAAAAGAAACTTTCGTTTGATTTCCCGGCTGCCGGACTGGATGACGCTGCATCCTGTTTCGGTCCGGTCAGCCTTCGGGTAAAAAATCAACCGAAAGGATAAGGATGATGGAAGCAATACAGTTGGATTTGTTCGATTTTGCCGCGATGCAGGCGGCGGTTCAATCGAAGGTGCGGGACATTCCGGAAACGGTCGTTCCGCGGAACTTTCAGAATGACGGCAGGCATGGGATGCCGACGACTCCGGCGGCGAGGATTGAGGCGAATCTCAAGGCGATTCGTCTGCTGAAAGAACTTGGAGCCGGAGAACGGGTTCCGTCGCATGAAGAGCAGATCACGCTTTCGCAGTTCAGCGGCTGGGGCGGACTGACCGAAGTTTTCATGGAAGGCAATCGCCATTATCAGACGCTCAAGGAACTGCTTTCCGACGAGGAATATCAGACGGCGCAGAACTCCATTCTCGACAGTTATTACACGCCAGAATATATCATTGACTTCATGTGGGACATCGTCCGGCAAGAGTTGGAGATCAAGTCCGGCAAGGTTGCGGAACTCGGCGCCGGAACCGGGAATTTCATCGGGCTTGCACCCATGCAAAGCGGATATAAATTCACCGCCGTGGAGGTTGATAAAATTTCCGGGAATATCGCGAAGACGCTTTATCCGGAGTCAGACATCCGGATTGCATCGCTGGAGACGGTCAAGCTGCCGGAGCAGTATGACCTCGTGATCGGCAATGTTCCGTTCGGCAGATTTGCCCCGTATGACCGGAATTACCGTTCTTACAATGCCTGGAATCTGCATAATTATTTCATCGCCCGTGCTCTGGATTGTCTGAAGGAAAATGGCCATGCCGTCCTTCTGACCTCCAGTTCCACGATGGACAAACCCGGTTCCATGCCGCAGATCACGAACGGGCGTGCGGGACTTGTGAAGGCTTACCGTCTGCCGAACAATACCTTCTCCGGAACGGAAATCGTCGCCGATATTCTCATTCTGAAAAAAGGGTATCGGGAGAATCTTTCCGGGAATCTGCAATGGGTTGACACCGCCGATAATACGGGCAGAGTTGAGGTCAACCGCTACTTCGCGCAGCATCCGGAACATGTGTTCGGAAGACTCTCGAACTCCGGCAAAATGTATGGCAAGCTGAATACACCGACCGTTCTGCCGAATGATAAAAGTCTGAAAGAACATTTCGATATTGCGCGAAAAGAGTTCATGCCCGCTCTGCCGGAAGTTCCCGAAAATACCGATCTGTTCGGCAATGCACTTCCGAAAGCGACAACGCCCAAAGTTGAGGTTGTTTCCTATGCGGAGCGGACAAATATTCCGGAGGAGAAGGAACCGCCGGAAAACTGCCGGGAATACAGCATTTTCAGCACGCTGGATGCGGCTTATCAGGTCATTGACGGCATGGGACACCGTATGAAGGACCGCAAAGGGGTAAATCTCACGCTCAAGGAAACGCAGAAAGTCCATTCCTTCGTCAAGATCAAAAATGCGTTGAATGAACTCATTGAGGCACAATTGGATTTCAATGCCCTGGATGAAGAAATTGAGGATTTGCGCATCCGGCTTCGCTGTCTTTACAACGATCATGTTGCAAAATACGGCGTGCTTTCCAATAAGACCGTTCATAAATATTGCGTGGAAGATCCGGAATACCTCAAAGTTGCGGCGATTGAAAACTGCCGCAAAGTGACCGAAACCAACAAAGCCGGGATCAAGACGACGAAAAAAGTCTATGAACCCGGTGACATCCTTTCCAAGCGGACGCAATGGCCGTGGCGGGAGCCGGATCATGCGGAAAACGTCGTCGAAGCCGGACTGATCTCCCATGCTTATCGTAACTGCATCGACCTTGAATATATTGCCCGGATCACCGGAAAAGATGCGGAAAGTGTCAGGACGGAACTTCTGGCGAGCGGCGAGTATTTCTACAACCCGGCAGCGCAGAGAATTGAACTCAAAAGCCGCTATCTTTCAGGGCACATCAAGATGAAGATCGAGGAAGCTCAAGCGCATGGCCTAACCGCCAATGTGGAGGCGTTGAAAACGGTTCTGCCCAAACCTTTGACCATTGAAGATATCGACTTCGCGCTCGGCTCGTTCTGGCTGCCTGCGGAACTCGTTCAGAAATGGATTGCAAAGGATTTGAACGGCAAAGTTGAAATTCACTATGATGAAGATTCCGACAGTTGGAAGGTCGATGCCGATTACCGGAGCCGCCAGCTCCTGAATCAGTATAATCTTGACAAACTCGATACCGTGGAGTTGATCGAACTCATTTTGAATTTGAAAGATCCGGTCATCCAGAAATCGGTCTGGAATGCGGAGCGCAGAACCTATGTGGATGTCATTGACAAGGAAGCGACTCTGACGGCGCGTCAGTACAAGAATGAAATCCAGAACCGTTTTCACGATTTCGTGATGGATGATCGTGAGCTTGCGCTGGAGGTGGAACAGGTCTATAACGAATGCTTCAACAACTATGTGTTGCAGCAATACGACCTGCCGACGTTCGACGTTTATCCGGGCGCGAGTTCGGTAATCGACGGCAAGCCGTTCATTCTGCGCGAACATCAGAAGCGGGCGGTCACGCGGTGCATTCAGGAAAACGCCCTGCTGGCGCACGCGGTCGGAGCCGGCAAAACAGCCGTGATGATTACCGCCGCGATGGAACTGATCCGCCTCAAACTTGCGACGAAAACGATGATCGTCGTTCAGAACGCCACGCTTCAGCAGTTCGCGGAATTCGCCCCGAAACTGTATCCGACGGCAAACATCCTTGTCGCCACGAAAAATGATCTGGTCAAGGAGAAACGCAAACGGTTTCTCGGGCGCATTGCCACGGGCAAATGGGATATCGTCATCATCGCTCAAAGTTCGTTCAATATGATTGAGGATAATCCCGACCTGGTCCGGGCGAAATATCAGTCGGAACTGGACGAGCTGGAGCGAATTCAAGGTGCGCGCGGCGTTGCCATGCAGCCCAACCGCCGTCAGAAGAAGGCGGAGGAACAGCGCAAACGCAGCCTCAAAAAACGTCTGGACAAACTGGAGGACCGCCATGCCTCGGAAGATATCGTCTATTTCGACCAATTGGGCGTGGACTGCATCTTCATAGACGAAGTTCACAGCTACAAACGGAACTTCTTCGTCACGAAAATGACGCGGGTAAAGGGGCTGGACAACGCCGCTTCACAAAAGGCGTTTTCTTTGACATTGAAGCTGAATCAGATCCGCGAAAAAACGGGCGGCAGGAATATCTACACGGCAACTGGAACACCTGTCACGAACCAGCTTCCGGAGCTGTTCAACATGGTTCGCTATGTATCGCCGGAGAGTCTGGTGGCATTTCATGTGGACACCTTCGACCGCTTCGCCTCGACTTTTACCCAGAGCGAAACGGCGATGGAATTACATGCCACCGGACGCCTCAAAATGGTTTCGCGGTTCTGTAAATTCACGAACATCGTGGAGCTCTCCAAGATGTTCCGGAGTTGTGCGGATGTGATTCTGCCGGAGGATCTGACCGGCATTCCGAAACCGCCGATCAAGGGCGGGCATCCGGAGCAGATCAGTCTGCCGCGAACGGAGCAGGTCTCCCGCTTCATGGATTATCTGAGCGATGTTTACACCTGGTTCGAGCAGCTCGACAACTCGAAAAAGCGGGAATTTACGCACATTCCGCTGCTGATCTACGGACTCTCCCGCAAGGCGACCATCGACCTGCGCCTGATTGCAGCCGATGCGAAGGACGATCCCGGTTCCAAGCTCAATGTCTGCGTCAATAAGATTCTGGAAAAGTATCGTGAATACGATTCCATCAAAGCCGCGCAGGTCGTGTTCAGCGATCTTTTCCAGCTCAAAAACGGCAAGACGGTCTGCTTCGACGTATTCCGTGAGATCAAGCGGAAACTGGTTGCAGGCGGTATTCCCGCCGATGAAATCGCGATCATCAATGACTACAAAACCGACAAGCAGCGGCAGGAGGTGTTCGACATGGTGAACAGCGGAGATGTCCGCGTCATCATGGGATCGACGCAGAAGCTCGGAACTGGTGTCAATATGCAGGAACGTCTTGCGGTGGAACATGATCTGGATGCCCCGTTCCGCCCGGCTGACGCCGAGCAGAGGACCGGACGTCTGGTCCGTCAGGGCAATATTCTGCCGGAGGTCGAAGTGATCCGCTACGGCATGGCGGAAACGCTTGACGCCGGGATGTATCAGATTCTGACCCGAAAGCAGAAGTTCATCAACGACGCGCTCAAGGGAAAACGCCGCAACATGGATGAGATCAATGACACTTCGATTGATTTTGCCTCGTTTTCGGCACAGATTTCCGGCAATCCCAAGCTGATCCGCAAAGTCGAGGTGGAGACCCGGCTGCGGGAACTGCAGTCGTTGGAATATCAGTTCCGCCGTTCCGTCCGCCGTGATGAAAATTTGAAATCCGAGCTTGAACGGGCGATTCCGCGCATGGAAGAGGACATTGAGCGTATGAAAGAACTTGCGGCATATCCGTTCCCGACCGACTTCCCGCAAATCGAAATCAATGGCATTGCCTTGGAAGGCACGCCCGAATACCGGATCAAACAGCTGGCGAATCACCTGACCAGCAAAGGAATTTATCAGGCGATTCTGCACGCCAGGCGGGAGCGGGAAGATGCGTCAATCGACCTCGGTTATGCGAAGATCAACGGCATCGAAATCGAACTCAAAGCGGTCTGTCCGTTTGAAATTTACCGTGCCCGCGAGGATCAGGCGGTGATTCGTTACCGCCTTGCCGGAGAATCGTTCTACAATGGCAAAATCCGTATCGGAAGCGATGTGACGACCGGAAGCGGACTCATCACCAGCCTGAAATCCGTGCTGGACGCCAAAGCGAAAGAAGCCGTCGGCGAAGCGGAATCGCTGGAATTGAACCGTCAGCGACTGAAACAGCTTGCCGAAACTGAAGGCAAGCGCGTATTCAAATACGCCGACGAGCGCATCGAACTTCAGAAGGAACTCGACAAGCTCCTTTTCGAGCTGAACGAACTGGACCTGCTCCATGAAGACCGCCGTATCGAAGTCATGCCGCGCCTCTCGGATTATCTCGACCTCGGCGTCGAAGTGATTGCCGAAAAAGTCGAAATCACCGATGAGACTGACGAAGAAGATGCCGAGGAGGAAGCTCTTGAGAAGAGCGCCTGACCAGTCCCTCTGTTCTTTGCGCCGCTTTTCCGGCGGACGGATTCCCGTCCGCCGCGCGGCTTCTTTGCGAAAGAACAGAGTTTTTTAATACAAAATGCAACTTACGATGCGATTTTCAGAAGAAATGTTATATCGCATTGAAGACATTGTGAAAGGGGGTGTTGCCGCATCTGCCATGTGCAGATGGCTTCCCAGGAACATTGAAAAAGATACGACAAACGATCACCATTTTTCATTATTCAGAGAAAGGCCAGAAAATGAAAACAACGAATTTTGCTGTTGCAAGAACTCTCACACATAATAATATCGTTTCAATTGCGCTCAAAAGTGCAAGCGCGTTCCATGGACGTGAGTACAAAAAACTCGCGCCACCATGGTGGATTTTAAACGCATATCGCGAAAATCGTGATGAGAAACAATATATACGCAACTATCAGAAGTATGTGTTAGATCATTTGGATGCCGAGCAGGTTTATCGCGAACTGGGTGACAATGCGATTCTGTGCTGCTATGAGCGGAAGGGCGAGTTCTGTCATCGGCGCTTGGTTGCAGCATGGTTTCAAAAAGAACTCAAAATTGATGTACCAGAACTTTGAAACAAGAAAATTTGAATCATGCAGTAAGCAGAAAACACGTAGAAGGAAATTCAGAACCGTCAGAAAGCAAGCCTCTGGCGGTATCTCTTTTTCATACTTAAGCAAGTTTGAAAATCCACGATTCGGAAGTATATTTCCATGATGAACAAGGAAGATGAATCATGAGCAAAATTTTGGAACGGCTGCGCCTGGAAAAGAACGCGAAACTCAAAGGCGGGCTGTATCATTATACGCAAATTGCGATTGCCTACAACTCCAACCGGATTGAGGGCAATCAGCTGACTCATGATCAGACCCGGTATATTTATGAAACTCATTCCGTTCTCTGTGAAAAAGACTCCGCTGTGCGAACGGACGACATCATTGAAACGCTCAATCATTTCGCCGCGTTTGACTACATGCTGGATACTGCAGAAGAAAAGCTGTCGGAAAAGATCATCAAGAAATATCATTTTCTGCTGAAACAGGGAACTTCGCAAAGTCGGCTCGACTGGTTCCGGGTCGGACAATACAAAAAACTTCCCAACACAATCGGGGAAATGGAGACGACGGAACCGAAGAAAGTCGGAAAAGAAGTGCGAGCCTTGTTGAGTGCCTATCACTCTTTGCAGAGTTATACTGTAAAAGACATTGTAAAATTCCATTTCGATTTTGAACGGATTCATCCGTTTCAGGATGGGAACGGCAGAGTCGGCCGCCTGATCATGTTCAGAGAATGTCTCGCGCACGATCTGATGCCGTTCATCATTGATTCCGAACACAAATTATTCTATTATCGCGGTCTCCGGCAATATGCCGATATCCCGGAATATCTGGATGACACCTGTCTTTCCGCACAGGACCATTATCGGGAAGTCTGTAAAAAATTCAAAGTATAAGACAAGCCCGACAAGTCTTATTCATATATCTCCAGTTGCCTCATTCTCCTGCCATTGCCTGGCACTTTTTCTATTCAAAAACATTTCCAGGCTGACGCATAGGCAGTCCCTCTGTTCTTTGCGCCGCTTTTCCGGCTGACGGATTCCCGTCCGCCGCGCGGCTTCTTTGCGAAAGAACAGAAGTTCTCAAACTAAAAATCAAAATAAGGAGTGTGAGAAAATGGCTGCTTACGCAAGAATTTACGGATTTCAGGTTGTCGATGGCAAACACATCAAAGGTCGGGAAGAGGAATTTACCTGCCTCGGTGGAAACAGCTATCTCTCCAATGGCGAATACGAAATGCTTGAGGAGATCCTCGAAAAAGAATTTTAATCTCAAGGAGGTCTGATCATGAAAGAAAACATCAAACGGGACAGTGCCATCGACCTGTTCAACAGTATTCTGAAAACGGCGCGCGATGCCGGCGCTTTGCAGGAACTTGACCGGATTATCGACTACGATTCCGCGTGTGAATTTGAGGAGAAAAATAAACGGCCGATTTCCAATTATGAGTTTAATTGTATCTTCTCTGTCGATTACGGCGGTTCGGAAGGCATTTACATCGACGCCTGGCTCAATGGTTATCTGGATGAATCCGGGCATCCTCAGCGGCTTCATTTCGGTACGATCAAGACACTGGAACGCGATCTTGCCGCGATGAAAATCATGGGTGAAGCCTGCGGGATTTTGCAATACTACGCCTCGGCTTATCTCAACAAGAACCTTTCCCGCTATGAACCCGATCCGGCGAAATTGTCGCTGTTCCATAATTCGGATACGCCATTCTGGTGCCGTTCCTGCAAATCAATGGGAAATATCGCCGTATTGAAGCGTCTTTGCCCATGGAATGAACAGATGGAGCAATATGCCTTCCGTTGCCAACTTTGCGGTGCGGAAACCAATTATTTTTTCACATCTGCCGAGTTGCGTAAAGCCTGGAACAACGGAGAATACTGGATCAGGAAAAGTGACGCGATTCTGGTCAAGCGTGATGCTCTGCAATCCGTTTGTAAGTTGCGAGGTCAGGAACCCTGCAATCTCGACTGTGCAAAATGCCCGTATCAAATCATCCGGGAGTTGCGCCATACGGTATAAAGTCTGGTTATCGAACAACATTTCAAGTTAAAAACAAAATTCAGTTCTTCCGGCCGCTTGACCGGCGGATGAAGTCTCATCCGCCGCGCGGCTTCTTTGCGAAAGAACCGAATTCCCCAATAAACCAACAAAAAGAAGGAATCAAAAAGATGAACAACACACAGAACAAGAACAACGTCCGCAATGCCGGCAACGCCAATTCCGCCAAAAAGTTCACGATCGCCGATCCGGACTCCAAGGCGACCGACAGCCAGCGCCGCGCAATTGGTCACGCAATCAAGAATGGTTCCTGGAAACGCTTCTCCGCGGAAGACTGGAAGAATCTCACCAAAGGCCGAGCCTCGGAGATTATCGACCAGATCCGCGCCAAAGAAGGCGATCCGCTCGCCTCCTGGGGACAGAAAAAGCGTTTTCTGGAACTGGTCCGGGAGGGATTCCTGCGCGGTGTCAAGCGCGAGACCTTCAAAAATCTCCGCAATGAGCAGATCAAGCGCATGATCTACAAAGGCATGAAGAACAAGGAAGCCGGAACTTTCGCCGGACCGTATCTCCATCCGGACGATCCGACTCCGGCTGCCGCCTGAAGCGTTACCATCCCCCGGCTATGGGACACACCTCATAGCCGGGATTTTTTATTTTATTCTTCTTGCGATGCGACAACCTTTATATTCACGCCCTCGACCGGATAAATACACCGGACACGCTCAAGCTGCAACATGCCGTAGAGTTGTTTCTGCGGAGCTGCCGCCGCGATTGTGAACGAGACTCCAAGCGAAGTATGAATCTCGATCACCCGAAAAGAGCGGTCGGATTTCACCAGTGCCACATGCACCCACGGGATCAAAAATTCCTCCAGCTCCGTCACGACCCGCAGACGCGGCAGGACATGGGTGCTCCTTTGCCAGCAGACGCTCGAATCCCAATCCCTGTCAATCGAATCCCATTCCGTGTCCGGGCTTGCTCCGGCGCTGCCGTTCTGTTCGTTCCTGTTTTCTGTTTTCATTGCTTACCTCCGTTCCATATTTTTGATAGAATTGACGCTCGAATTCTTCCAATTCACGTAGTTCGACATCTGTTTTCTGGTTGACTTCTCCCGTTTGAACACCGGACTTTTCCGGCACGACTGCCGGAGCCTCCCGCTTCTGCAAATCCTCTTCTTCCTGCCGGGCGATTGCCTGACGATTCTGATAGGAACCGTTCAGCAACAGCATCTTTGAAAGCGCCGCCCTGGTTTTCTTCGTGATTTTGCGCAGGACATCCCGGAGTTTGTCCTGCCAGCATTTTCGCACCAACTGATGCGGATTAGGACGGCACTCCTGCATGATCTGTTCCGCGGATTTCCGAACCGGGATCTTCGTAATTTCTCCCGACTTGATCAGATCGTGAACGGAAAGACGTTCCGTCCGGATCGCCATCAGCTTCTTTTTGAAATACTCCTTCTCCGGCACATGCAACGCAAGGTTGAACTTCCCGCGCGAACAACTGACATAGAACGCCTGTTTCGACATCTTTTCCGCCGCGACAACCACATTTTTCGAGGTCATTCCCTGCGAGGCATGGGAAGTCATCACCCAGCCGTATTTCAGCCCCCGGAAATTCTCCGGAAGCCGGATCGTGGTCAATTCCCGCCGGTTGGAATCCAGCAGAAGATATTCGTTCCGATTGCCCGTCGCAATCGCCAGACTGCCGTTGTTGATCTTGTATTCCGGTGTCCGCAGATTTACCGTAAAACGGACAATATCGCCTTTCCCGACCGGCAGGGAAACAGCGTTTCCGGCATCAATACTGTTACGGATTGCAGACGGCTTCACCGTCTTGCCGTTGCTCAAAACGAGCTTGCCATCTTCCATTTTCACAACCTCCGCCATCTCGCCCGGTTTGGCGACGGCCCTGACTTTCGTATTGAAGAAAATCTTCATGCCGACCTGATAATTTTCGATGTTGCCGAGCTGCGGCTTCGTCCAGCCCCAGGAACGGAACGATTCCACCGGATTGGCTTCATCCTCCACGATCCGTCCGGCGGCTTTCATTTTCTGCCGGATCATATCCGTCAAAAGATCGCATTCTTTGTTGGTCGGCGAAACCGCGATGCAGTCCAGCGGGCGCCTGCCGTCATCAGTCAGTTTTACAAAATCCTCTGCGGCGCGTTCCAGATAAGCCGCCTTGTCCTCGTGAATGTAACCGTGCTCATCCAGATGCTCGAAGCCATCCAGAGCGCTTCCCGCCGAGATCAGCTCAATTCCCCTCCGGTATTCCTGCACCTGCTGACGGTGAATCTGCGAAAGACAGGTCTTCGTGATGTTGGAATGATCCTCCAGCAGACGGAAGAAATCGCCCGCTTCCACCGAGGAATGCTGACGCTCGTCGCCGACAAACAACACCCGGTATTCGTTCTCCATCGCAAGTTTCATCATCTCCGTTCCCTGTCTGAGCGAGTTCAAGCCGGATTCGTCGATGATGAGATACGAGCCTTTCGGCGGCAGCTTGTCCTTGTTCTGTAAAAACATTGCCACCGTCTGCGCCGATTCAAAATTCTCGCTGCGCAGCACATCCACCGCCGAATTGGTCGGAGCAACCACATGGATATTGTTCACGCCGCCTTTTTTGAGGCACTTGCAGAGTTCCTGCAAGGTGGAGGTCTTGCCCGCTCCGGCGACGCCGCGAAAGACCGCGAACGGATCTTTCGACTGCACGATTTGATTGATCACCTCAATCTGAGCGGAATGATCGAAGGTATCCTCCGCTTCGCTGAATGGCATGTAGTCGCTCGCAAAATCGTTGCAGACGCCTTTGGTTTTATTCACGATGTCGATGCCGTAATTTTCCCGTTCGATATTCTCCTCCGTCGTAAAATATGGATTCACCGCAGGTTTGCCGAGATTCACCAGACCGGGAATTTGCTCAATCGCGGCATGTAAAGTTTCCAGATCGGTTTCACCGAGATTCTGATTCTGAACCTCGGCAAGAATCGCATCCCAGCGCAGTACGCCATTCCGCTCGAACAGCTGCTCGACAACCTTCCGAATCTGCTGTTCCGGAGTCTCGCGCCCCGGACGCGGCGGCATCAGAAAACTCAACTGTTCCGCCTCGCTTGCCATACTCCGGAAATTGCTCCGTTCTTCCTCGCTGAACAGTGACATCTTGAACGCGATCACCTGATCTGTCGTCTTTTCCAGCATCTTGCGGCCGCGCGTCAGCAGCGTCATGAGCTTGACCTCATCAGGCGTCGGCTGACGCCCTTTCGTTGCCACGAATTTCTCGATCTCCTTATCAATCTGTTCCCGGCGTCGCGAACAGCGTTTCAGGACATCTTCCGAAACGCCCTTGATCTCGAATCCGGTAATCTCGCCCTTGTCGGACCGCTTCATTTCGATGTCATACCCGAGACGGATGCACTCCTGCGCCAAGGCGTTCTGGTAGGACTTCCCGGCATACCGGATCGCACGATACATTTCCGAAGCGTCAAGAGCTTTGAAAGAACCGTTGTCTTCCTGTGTTACATTCACGATCACATTATGCGTGTGAAGCTGCGGATCAAGCAGACGGCTCGTGTCATGATGATACTGCGCATACACGATCTTGCCCGTATAGGCAAAGTTTTTCGTCGCGAAATTGTCACCTTTACGGATGCGGACTGCGGCAAACCGTTCCAGCTCCCGCATCCCGATTTCAACCGCTTTCCGGTGCGCTTCAATCAGGCGCGGATCGAACAATGACATCACCGAAACGGATTTCTGCGCTGAACATTGAAAATCATAAAAACGGACGGAATTCGGATGGTTCCGGGGAGTCAGTTTCTGTTTCGTGGATGGGTTCAGATTCTGCTGAAACAGCGAAAAAACATCCTGTGCGACCGATTCGTTTTCAAGTCCGAATGCGGACGCAAGACTGCCCCGCCAGTGTCCTTCGACTCTGTCGTGCTCGCTGTAATAGTCATTATTGGCAAGGTGCTGTCGATAAAAATCCGCACCTTTGCCATGTGTGGCTTTGATCTTTGCCGCGGTGAACAAAATACCTTTCCACACACCCCGGCAATACCATAATCCGCTATCTCGAAAAAGTCCAATGCTGATTTGCGGAAAAAATAATTTTTTCAAAAAAATTGATAATGTCCCAAATTTTGTGATGGGACGTGTTGTTTGACAGAGGTGCATCTGCCCTTTATTTTGAGTTTGCTCAGAATCCAACATAAAGGAAACGCAGATGCAGGGTAAAATTAGCATGGACTTGTC